>CEPV01093554.1_pt1 | contig 42971 bp, 42 predicted proteins | sample 530451 | NCBI WGS metagenome assembly CEPV01 (sample SAMEA2620097, study PRJEB7988) | marine metagenome | isolation source: saline water (ENVO:00002010), including
GCTGGCAGAAGGGCACGCCGGCGGAATTCCTGGGCAAGCACTACACGTTCACGTTGATGACCCCGAATTTCAACCCGGGTCGCATCGATTACCCGCGCCCGAAGATATCCCTTGCGGTGGTGGGCAGTGCCATGGCCCGTGTGGCAGGAGAGGTCGCCGATGGCGTCATGCCCCACGGTGGCATCATGACCGACAAGTACATGCGCGAAGTGCTGCTGCCCAACGTGAAGGTCGGCCTTGAGCGTTCAGGCCGAACCTGGAAGGATATCGAAATCGCTCAGAGCGGCTATCTGGTGCTCGGCGAGAACGACAGTGAAATTGAACAGAACCTGGATCGGATGCGTCAGCCCCTTTCCTTCTATGGTTCAACCCGAACCTATCACGACGTTCTGCGACTGCATGACCTGGAGGAACTCGGCCAGAAACTGCATCGGCTTTCCCTAGAGGGCAAGTGGCAGGAGATGCGCGAGGTGATTACGACCGACGATTTGCTCAAACTCACGGAAGTGTGTACCTACGACGAATATCCCGGCTTCATCAAAGAGCATCGTGAATACGCTTCCCGAACGGGCTTCACCATGCCGACCAGAACGCCCGAGGAACGTGAGCGTGCCCAGGATATCATGGAGCAGCTGCAGCACATTGAGACGAGCGGGGTGCCGAAGGGGCTTGAATTCTAGCGCACGAACCGGCGCAATCGACCGGTTCAGGGCGCTTCAGCGACATTGATGCCTGCCGTCTCATCCCGCTGCTGCATGTAGTGTCGTTGCCACTGCAGGAATCCGAAAATAGCGATAATGATGTAGAGTAGAAACAGCAGCGAATAGAGATAGAGACCCCGCTCTAAGTAGAGAAATATGGACAAGCTGTCGATCACCAACCAGTAGATCCAGTTTTCCAGAATCTTCTTCGCCACCATGTAAGTCGTTAGCACGCTTGCCCAGGTCGTAAAGGAATCGAGGTAGGGCCAGGCTGCCTGCGTGTTCTCCGACAGCAGATATCCCGAGACGATCGAAATCAGTAGCACACCACCGATTGCAACGAAGTGGACTCCCGGTTTCCAAAGAGCGATGGGCAAGGGGTCATCGCCTTTGCTTCCGTAGCGCCACTGATACCATCCGTAGACCGCCATGACGACGTAGTAGACCTGCAATGCCGATTCCATCACCAGGCTGGCGTCCCAGAAGACATAGATGGATATGGCCGTGCCGATGAGGGCAGCGTACCAGCAGAGGATATTCTCTCGCGTTGCCAGGATCAGATAGGCCAGCCCGAAGAATACGGCGAGGGCCTCCCAGATAGAGAATGCCTCGATGGCAGCCTGAATCGTCTGACTGATGTCAGTCATACCCGGTACTTACGCGCGTATCCCCTTGCAGAAACTTGGTGACGAAACACGCTTTGCCGTATTCCTCAAAGGACTTCTTGATGGCCTTCTGCAGCAACGCCATGACCGCTTCATATTCCCCGAACAACTGCGTGCTGATGCTGCTGGTCTTAACTTCGATCTCAGCGCCGGCATTAAGATCGGCCAGGAACGCGTCGACTGCAGGGAAGAAGTCGTCCTTCATGGCATACATGCTGATTTCAACTGATAGATTCATGGCCCATTATCCAAGGTGATGGAGTGTATGCTGGCTTCGCTCTTTAGAAGTGGAAATCTGCCGTCAGTCCGACAACCAATGGTTCGCCCAACTGCAGGTAGTTCTCGTTGATCCACCCCTTACGAGGATCGTTACCAAAGTAGAGACCGTGAACCGCATAGTCGTCGTCCGTCAGGTTGCGGCCCCACAGTTGCAGGTCCACGTTGCCGATCTGATAGCTAAGGCTTGCATTCACGAGGGTATAGCTGTCGATCTCAAGGTCGTGATAATAGCCATAGCGACTGTCGTCCTTGCCTTCGAGTTCCAGTCTGAGGCGCAGCTTATCAGTGATATCGAGATTGAACCCGCCATTGAACTGCCACGCCGGCGACTTCGCTTGATCGGTATTCCGGTGGGTGACGAAGTCAGACAGGTCCAGATCGAACGTAGTGATGGCGTCGACGTCGGTGTTAAGCCATCCCGCAGATGCGAACAGCGTCAGCCGGTCGCTGACCCGGTAATCCGCCTCCACTTCCAGACCGTAATTGGAGCCATCCACATTGTCCAGGAACCCGATCCAAAGAAAGTTGACCCCGTCCCACATCCAGGATTCAAGCTGGGCATCATCCCTGTCAATGCTGAAAACGGCCGCTCTGAATCGCAGGTCATCATCCATAAAGTGACCCTTGATGCCGACCTCCGTGCTGATAAGTACCTCGGTGTCGACGCGCAGCTTGCCCTGCATGAACGTCTGGAACATGGGCTGCATGAACGCCAGGTTTGCACTTGCCTGCGTGTTGATGGCGCCGGCTTTATTACCGCGCGACAACGTGGCATAGAGTAATGTGCCTAGGTTGGTTTCATAGCTGAGCGTTAGCTCGCCGCTCCAAAGGCTATCGTCGCTGTCGGAGCTGAAACCGAACGTATCGCTATAGTCATCGTCGAATCGCTCGAGTCGCGCGCCTGCGAGCAATGTCCACTGGTCGGATAAGCTCGCTTCCAGTTGACCGTAGATAGCGCGGCGGTCGGTTTCGTAGCCGCTGAAGAAATCGCCATAGTATTCCCGGTGCAAATCTTCATCGCGTTGCTGGAGATAAGCGCCGACGACATAACGAAGGGTGCGCGCTGCCGAATCTCCCAATATGCGAACATCCAGCGACACTTCGTCGCGGTCCCGCTTGTAGTTGTCGGTATTGGAATAGAAGTCCCATACCGGATCGCAGAGAGTGCCGTCGCAGATGCCGACGAAGGTCCAGTCTTCGTCGTAGCCATATTCGAGATCGCTCTGCAACCACGTGGCAACAGCCTGGATGCTTGTATCGCTGTCCATATGCCATTCGCCTTTAGCTGCCAGCGCATCCGTGTCCTGATTGTCGTGGCCGGGCTGGTCTGACAGCGTATTGCGGTCGTTGCTCAGGGAAAAGGCGTCATAGCCGTTTTCGCCATTGAAATGGAACGCCATCAATTCATAGGTGGAATTCGCAGTGGGGTCGAATCGTAACTTTGCCCGCACGGACAGTTCATCATATCCATTGGTGTCGTCTCGGCCCAGGAAGGTGTTGTCAATATAGCCATCCCCTTTGTTCTGCTGTATGGCAAGGCGCGCCTTCGTATAATCCGTTAGCGGCCCGCTGACCACGCCACCGAGGTGCCAGGCATTGTAATTTCCAACGCCGGTCCTGATGTAATGCTCGAATTCGTCCGTGGGTTGATTGGAGATGATATTAACCATTCCGGCGAGGGCACTCGTGCCGAACCGGGTCCCCTGTGGTCCGCGGATGATCTCAACTTGCTGTGCATCGAACAGCATGCCGGCGTTGGCGGTACCACCGAGATTGATTTCGTCAACGGAAATACCCACCGATGGAAAGTGCTTAGGATCGACGAATTGCTCCAGGTCGCCGATGCCTCGGACTTGGATAAAGCGAGCACGGGAAGCACCGCTGGCGTAGTTCACATTAGGAGAGACGTTTAGTACCGACTCGAGGTGTTGTGCTGAGCGTTCCTTTAACACGATTTCGTCCACCACTGTTACGCTGTCGGTACTGTCCATCATGTCGGCATCCCGAAAGTCGCCGGTGACAATGATCTCCGGAATGGGGTCGTTGGTTGCTGCGTATGTCAATGGAACATAGGCAATGGTCGCCAGAATGGCGCCATGAAGTAGATGAGTTTTCACTATAGTCTCTCCTTTCAGTTACGAAGGAGACCCAGTGTGCAAAGCGAGGAAAGGAGTATCGAGATTCCTAATCCCTACGCCGGCATTAACCGGATCAGGTTCAACGGGTTTGCCACTCAAGTGGCTTCTCAGGCTTTCGCCTCCCCTAGGATTTTGTGTCTGGACTGCTTCAGTCTGTCCAGGCACAGCCATAGTAGCATAGAAACAATTGCCAAAGACAGAGGATTCTGTGCACACCCTGCGGTCGCTCGCCGAGGCGGGTCGGATGGTAGATTAACCCTCGAGAATGACCCCATTGAACCGGGGTGGCCGGTTGTGTTTACGGTGGTAGGCGCCGTTGAAAACAGCGTAGGCACCACAGCGGGTGCAATCCACATTGTTGCCGTAGCAACAGAAGGTGCGTTCGAACTGGCCGCCAGCCCCCATGTATAGCGGCAAGGTACTCTTGAGTCGGCAGTGTTCACCATTGACGCCGGTCGCCTCAAGTGAAACGTCAGATAACATCATCTCCAGGGCGCCGATGTTTGCTTTGATCATCGGGTAGGACTTCTTCAGCGCCATCACCTCTTTGACCACCTCATCCCGCTCGCGCAGGTCGTGCCAGCCGAACCCGGTGTCGTCGCCCTTGACCGGCACGTAGAAGGTAAATGCGACACCGTCTACGGGCCAGTCGGCCACCGCCTTGAGGAACTCCTCAATGACGTGTTGGTTCTGCCTGGTGATCGACATCTGCAGCATGACATTGGTGCCATCGGTTGGATCACGCTCGAATACCGCTTGCCTGACCTTCTGGAAGACACCTTCACCTCGCAGCGCGTCGTTCTCGGCTTCGGGGCCGTCCAGTGAGACCGTGACCAGGTGTCCTGGTACCGAGGGAATTCCGTAGGTACCGTTTGTAACGATGGAACTCTGCTCGAACAGTTGCATCGCTTCCAATACCAGCTCGCGCCGGATCATCGGCTCGCCGCCCATGAAGAGCATCGATCTGATCTTGTGGCGATCCCGCAGTACCTTCAGTTGATAGAGCATGGTGGCATCGCTCATCTTGTCTCTGGCCTCACTGGGGGTATCGGCGCGAAACACGAAGCAGTGCTTGCAGGTGAGATTGCACGCATTGGTCACGATGATCAAGGCGGCGGGGTGCTCGGCGGTGCCGAAGTCCGTGGGCTCTTCCAGCATATTCAATGACATGCGAGATCCTCAGGGTTAGATCACATGGTAAACGCTTGTTATCCAACTGTTCTGAAAACGATTGCCACCAACACAACCCATTCTAACTATTCTACTGGCGCAAGTCGCGTAAGCTCTTGATACCAGTTGTGGACATAGATGATCTGCTGCTCGACTTCCGCGTCCCGCGCGGTCTGCTTCACGATCAGAAAGCGTTGGCCATCGGGCCCGAGAGAGTAGTTTTGCCCGTTATCATAAATGGCGCCCGCAAGACTGAACAGTGTGCGAGGTGTTCCCGGTATGAACTGAGCCCCGCCCTCTACAGGTACCACCGCCATCGTAGTGTTCAACAGCGACCAAAAAAACAGTTCTTGACCATCGGGGGCCCACACTGGCTGCAATCCACCATCGATCGACACTTGCCATCGACCGTTTTCTACATCAGGAAAAGGTCGCACATAAATCTGGTAGTCACCCGATTCATTCGAGTGATACGCGATCCACCTGCCGTCAGGCGATAGTGCGCCACTTCCCTCCGAGAATTCTGCTGTCAGAAGCGGCTCAACGCTAGGCTCGTCGTGCAGAGAAAGCAAAGCGAGGTCACAGTCGAAGCTTCCACCACATTGTGTTAGCTGTAACCACTGACCATCTGCTGACCACGATCTTGGCACCGTAAGGGCGTCCGACTCGGTAAGTGGTTCCGCCGTACCGGTGCCGTCGGCAGCTCTTCTATATACGTTGTATTGACCGCTGCGATTGGACGCAAACACAATCTGCTGACTGTCAGGACTCCACAACGGCGCCATTGACGATGCTTCATCGAATGTCAGGGGTGTCAGAGCGCCTCGTGCGATGGAGTATATCCAGATATCGTCGCCCGTATTCTCATCGCTGATAACCACCGCAATCTTCTTACCATCAGGCGAAAGACGCGGATGCCTGTAGATCTTCGGATCGAGTCCCAAGTCCTCTTCTGAGCCGTCTCGATCCACCCACACGAGGGACAATTCTCTGACACTCCCGCTACCGCTGATGTAGACCATTGAACCGCTTGCGGACACACTGTAGTGGGCACGATTGGGCGACCGAACACCCTCAACTATCGGCACGGCGTCTCCCACTACTTCAAGTCGGTCCAGATCGAAAGGGGCAGCCCAGACCACGCCTTCCCGGAAAAAGAGGAGATGGCCGCTCAGTGCCACTTGAGGTGACGAACCTTCGATCAGCAACCGTTGCTCACCGTCGTCCATCGCGAGCGAAACAACGTGCTCTACTGCGTCAATAGGTCCCGAGCCAGTCCTGCTTGTGAATACCAAGTCGCCGCCCTCGGGGAGAAAGTGTGGGTGAATATGACGCTCATTCTTCTCGACATCCTCGTGCGTAAGGGGCTCCGGATTGCCGCCATTTTCTGGCACCCGCATCAAGCCCCGGTACTCGCTGTTTGTAAAAACGATCGTGCCGGTTGGACCCCAGGTCATCCCCTGAAAATAGCCGGATTCGATTTCGCATATAGTAACGGGTTGGCCCCCAGACAGGCGGACCTTTCTGATTCTGGTCCCATTGGAATCGATGAATGCAACCCAATCACCACCGGGCGCGAGAGCAAGGTTTCCTGGGCCGAATACCCCGGGGGCATGTACCTCGGTACCGCGGATCGGTAATGCATTGAGTTCATCCAGCTTGCGTGAGAATAGCTGGAAGCCATCTGACACCTGGCCACTGAAGACGACAAGGCTGCCATCATTCGACAAGGCGATCGGTTGTAGCAGAGGGCGTACCTCCGCAACTCCTGCCGGTCGAACGATTGGAAAACGAACCAATTGGCGCGGCGATACTTCATCCGTAGTTCTCGGATTCCACGTAACCAGACCCATAGTCCCAGCGCCGAGCAGGAGTGCAGCCAGACACAACCCCACCGTTAGCTTGTGACTTGTACCAGCAATCACAGTTGCTGACGATGCAGCGCCTATTCCGCGCCGGATATGATCACTGGCAGCATTGAGCAGCTTGATTCGGTAGTCCAGATCGGCAAGCTGATAGCGCATGATCGCCTGAATGGAGCTAAGTGACATGCCAAGTCCCGACGGCAAAGTCGTCTCCTCCAGATGCGCTACCAAGAGCGGCTTTTTCTGGTCGATGGCGTAGTTAACTTCCCGCTCGCAATGCTCTGAAGACGCCGAGGTTGGCGATACGAAATAGAGGAACAGGCTCGATTGCTCAATGGACTCGGCTAGTTCCCTACGCCACTCGGATCCCGGGTTGATCCCCTCGTCGTACCAGATATTGAAGCCCTGCTCCTTCAGCCACTGGATTTCGGGGAACACCACCTCGCTGTCTTCGTGTGCGTAGGACACGAAGATGTAAGGTTCATCGCCTTGGTAGGCTGGAAATGGTCGATCCATCTCTAGGTCCCTGGATTGGGCGACTCAATAGTACGCAGATACCACTGCAATGGCAAAAAGGGCGGCGGAAAGCGCACGTCTTGGGGGTCGCCAACGTGCCCGCATTGACAGCCAACCGCCGTGACAATAGGATCGATGACAGAGCGATAGGGCTGCAATAACTCCTTGCGCATCGACATGGGAGTATCTGGTCTGACGATCCATAGATTCCACCACACAAGGAGATGGTTATGAGCCGTGAACGATCTGAAGAGGTGATGCGTCGCTACCTCACCGAGGTACTCATGGAGAGGAAGCTCGAGGTCATCGATGAAATAGCAGCCGAGGATATGTGGGACCACACCCAGCCGGGACCGGGTCGCGATGGCCTCGTCAGACACGCCGGAGGATTCCTCGAGATGCTGCCGGAGATCCGGATCGTCATCAATCACATCGTCGCCAACGAGGACACTGTCGTGGGCATTTGGACCTGGGTTGGAACGCCGCGTTCAGAGTTCATGGGCATCCCACTTGGCAGCGAGGTGGAATGCAATGTGACCAGCATCTTCAAGATTGCCGATGGGTTGCTCGCAGATTACTCGCTTATCTGTGCGGCGAAGAACACTTCCGCAGCGACCTATCAGGGGGGATTCGCCACTCTGGTGCAGTGACAGGCAACTCGATCTTGGTAACTTCTTCGAGCCCTCTGCAATCTTGTCCAGCGCGCAAGCAAGAAACTGGGCAAGTCAACAAATCGACGTCAGCGGTTCAGTCACTTGATGTTGTGATCTTCAAGATATTGTGCCGTGTGCGTCTCCTTGGAATCCAGCAGCTTGAGCATGTCGTCAAATCTGGGATCGTCTCGAATTTCATCCCACCACTCAGCTGCCCTTAGGCTTTCGATCATCAGAAAACGTCGGTTTTCAATGGCCGCTTCGATTGCCTTGAAGGTGTTGTCAATATCTCCCAGAGCAAGGTGACCCCTGGCAAGGCTGTAGTAATCTGTAGATTGTGAATCAGCCAATATGCGTTCAGCTCTTTCCTTCTCTCCGATCCCTACGAACGCAGATATGTACGCTTCTGGCCTTAATCTGCCATCCAGGTCCCATGCTTCTGCTAGCAAGGTCTTGGCCTCGTCAATCCTCCCCAAATTGATGAGAGCAGCTATTTGACCACGCATATTACCCAATCTTACCCGACCACCCAACGCAAGATTCAACCCTTCCGAATAGACTTTCCGCGCCTGCTCGTAGTCGCCAGCAACAAGCAGAACCCAACCGTAGGTGTTGAGGAAGCTGGCCCGTCCTTGGCCTGCATCAAGCACTGATGCTGTTGCCATCTGCCGCAACGCTTCTCGGGGTCTGCCTTCACGCAAGGCGATTCTAGCCAGGTCAATGCGAAACCATGGGTGGCCAGGGAATCTATCTAAGCCCGGCTCAAATGATGCTTTTGCACTTGCGTAATCCAGATCCAGAAACAAGTAAATCTCACCCAGCGCCAAGAATGAGTCAACTGAGTCAGGATTCAACTCTATGGCCCTGCTGATTGCTGCATGAGCTGCAGCAGAGGCCTCCTCACGTGACATGCCTCCCCAAACACCATTCACGTAAGCATTTGCCAGCATTTGATAATGCGTAATCTAAATCGGGGTCGGCTTGTATAGCTTTCTTGAGAAGCTGTACGCGCAGCGCCCAATCGCCTCCTTCACCCAAACTGATGAGACGTGACTGATTCTGCGAGTCGAGGAGATGACCGTACGCCACAGCATTTGTATTCCTGGCAACCGCGCCCCAGAACGCGTAGCGCTTTTCGATATCATGGAGCAACTCGCTCTCAGCAATATGCGCGATATTCTGTGCAACACCTCCCTGCATCTTGAATCCTCCAGCAAAGTCTCGCTCATAGGATTTCGACCAAACGTGAAAATTATCTTCGGCGCGGATAAGTTGCGTGGTGATGTGAAGGCCGTCGCCAATACGTTGGACGCTGCCTTCCAGAACATATGCGACATTGAGCGTCTCGGCAATGACTGATAGGTCTTCACCTTTATCTGCGAACTGAAATGAAGCCGTGCGCGATGCGACCTTGAGCATTCCTAGGGGGAACCCTAGATCACTCACCCTCTGAGCTAACTTGTCCAAGATGTTCTCGGACAATCCCCTGGCAAAGAAGCCCGTTTCCTCGTCGCTACTCATGTTGGCAAATGGGAGAACGGCCACTGAGAATGTCGTGCTCGCGTCTTCAATAGCGCTATATACAAACAGCCCAACCGCCATAATTACTGCAGCAAGGAGTCCGAGCCCAATCCCTGCAGCTCTCTTCCATCCAGTAGTTTTGGGCTCTTGAATGACCGGCGGCACGGCACTTGAGGACTCTATTGGCAGACTCGCCTCGAACGTTGCATCTTGAGAGGGAGGTTCCAGTGCCGTGAGGAGTTTTTCCTGGTAATTGCTCTCCTCCAGTTCATGCTTCAGGATCGCCTGGGTGAGTCCAATCGACAATCTCAAACCATCTGTAAGCTGCGTTTCCTTCAGATGGACGGATACCAGATGCTGATCATTCTCAAGGGCGAAATTGACTTCGTCACGGCAGTTTCTGGATTGAATCGAATCGGGGCTGACAAAGTAGAGGAAGTGGCGAGCCCCTTTGATGGCCTGGGCGAGTTCTTCAGTCCATTCCTGTCCGGGAGCGATACCTTCGTCATACCAGATATTGCAGTTCTGTGCCTTCAGCCACACCAATTCAGGATAAACGAGATCGGAATCCGCATGGGAATAACAGACGAAAACGTAGGGATCGTCACCTTTATAAGCTGGGAAGGGCCTGTCCACGGCTTCTTCCTTATTATTGTTGACGAGCCCATATTACCCCAGCGATCAGCCCATTCAAAGCAAGCAGGCCAAGGGCATTCAGTGCAGACAGCAAGCTTCAGGCGCACATTGTTGCACTTATCGCGATGGACCAGCTTCGCCAAACTTCTACGCGCTGCCGCTTCGCTACGAATCGCAGGCCCACAGAGAACAAGATCCAATCGGTGGTATACTGTCTGGAATTCTCACAACAACGTGATGATAACGGGTACGGATTCCTGCTCATGAAAGTGCCCACTTAAGAGAGACCGCACAGTTGGGTAGAAACAGCGTCCGCATTCTGTCAGTACTGTCATCGCTTCTGTCGCCGCTGACCTACGCGATCGATTATTCCCATGGCGTTTCCTACATCGAACCCTTGAAGTATGAGGCGGGTTTTCACCACTTCGACTACGTCAACCCGGATGCGCCCAAGGTAGGCACCCTTCGTGCACCCGAGATGGGAACCTACGACAGTTTCAACGGAATTCTGGACAAGGGGCGCGTCGCCAGCGGTCATTACAGGCTCGGTGAAGGCGTGTTGGTGTACGACCGGTTGCTTGAAAAGTCCGCTGATGAACCGGCGAGCTACTATGGTCGACTGGCATCGGGTGTGTGGGTAGCGGACGACTATCGTGAATTCGCATTCAAGATTCGAGACGGTGCCTTTTGGCACGATGGCAAGCCACTGACTGCCGCGGATGTGGTCTTTACATTCGAGACGCTGCGTAAGAAAGGCGCCATGGGTGTCAGAACCGCTCTGTTGGAACTTGGATCCATCGAGCAGATCAGTGACAACGAAGTGCTCTTTACCACACGTCCCGGAGCAAGGAGTAATCCGGACCTGATCTTTGCTGTTGGTGGTTACTCGATTTTACCGAAACACTACTGGCAGGATCGTGATATCACGAAAACCACCATTGAACCGCCCCTCGGCAGTGGACCCTATCGTGCAACCGAGTTCGAATTGGGCAGGAAGATCATGCTGGAACGGGTGGATGATTACTGGGGAGACGATCTTCCGGTCAACAGGGGTCGCTATAATTTCCAGCGCGTCAAATTCGACTTCTTTCGTGATGAATCGGTGCAACTCGAAGCGATCAAAGCCGACGTCGTAGACATACGCGTGGAGACGATCTCCAAGAACTGGACCATCGCCTACGACTTCCCTGCGGTGAGGGCCGGCTATTTCAAGAAGAACCTGGTGGACATTGCGCGTCCCTGGGGACTTTGGGCTCCCATCATGTGGAATATCGAGCGCAGAGACCTGCAGGACATACGCGTACGGGAAGCACTGTGGCTGATGTCGGATTTCAGGTGGACCAATCGAGTGCTGATGTTCGGTTTCTACAATTACGCCAAGAGTTATTTCTATAACTCGCCCATGGCGTCGAGCGGCATGCCTTCCGAGCGCGAACTGGCTCTGCTAGAGCCCTGGCGCGGCCAGATCCCGGAGCGTGTTTTCACCGAGCCGTTTGTCGGCAACGAAAGCACAGGCTTCGGTTACAGTCGAGAGAGATTGAAACGAGCCATCAGACTGTTCAAAGAAGCCGGCTGGGAGATTAGAGACGGGGTTATGTTGCATGTTGAAACCGGTCGGCCCTTCAAACTCGATTTCATCTATGGCTCCCCCTTTGCGCAACGTCAGGAAATGCCCCTCATGCGCGCGCTCAACAGGATAGGCATCGCGACGACCTCGCGCGTGCCGGAAGTTTCCAACTGGCTGTATCGCCTGCGCAATGGCAAATTCGACGCAACGACAATTTCATTTGAACCGGGGAACGTACCTGGATTGATGTTACGCAACCGATTGACGACGGACTCTGCCGACTCCGAAGGGGGGCAGAACTACGGTGGCATCAGGAATCCAGCGGTGGACGCACTTGTTGCACACGTCATGGCCGCCCGCACACCCGAGGATCTCTATGCGTCAACGAGGGCGCTTGATCGAGTTCTACTGTGGAACTTCTACTACATACCGGGCCTTGGTGCACCAGGCTATCGCTTGGTGTACTGGGATAAATTCGGCATCCCTGAGAGCCCAACGCGCCTGCAAAGGGCCCCGTGGCTGGACACCTGGTGGTGGGATGAAGCCAAGGTCCAAAGGGTCAAGGAGGGGATGGCGGAACTAACGGGGAGGTGACAGGTCGCGGATGCCAATCACTCTACGCCGGAAACGAAGCTGGCCGTCTGACCGCTGGCTTCGATTCCCTCTACATTGAGTGCATCGTCAATTCCGTCGCGAAAGTTGTACTCATCCTTGAAGTCGCACTTCAGCCGCGAAATGTGCGTTCCCGCAAGTCGAGCGTTCTTACAGAATAGACCCACCGACTTGCTGCCATACCTCGCGGTATATTCTTCCACGATTTCGCTGACCTGAGGCATGTGCTTTTCCGGGATATGGTCCATGAATTTCTTGAAGTAGTTCCTAATCTGCGGTGCGGTAGTCGGCGAGGCAGCTACACCTATCCAGCCGATGGCAGCCTTGGCATCCCGCGGTACGCCGCCGAGCCCCAGCTGGTAGATATAGGAGATACGGGCTTGCGCAAGTTTGAATCCGTTTTCCGCCGCCGAGTACAAGTAGGGAAATGCTTCCCCATACTTTCCGTGTCGATAGAGTCGGCTCCCGCGGCCATTGTCACTTCGAACTCTCGCCATACGAATAGGGTTGATCTTGTCCCTACGTCCTTCCACGATGATCTCTTCGATGGACTCAAACGGTCTGTTCGTGGGAGTGGTGGTGCTGGCTTCGTCCTCTCGGGCGGCATTCGCATCGCTCTGCTCACCTGGTGGAGTGGTCTCGGCTGGTGTGTCGGGTGCTTCTGCGATCGCGACCATCGCACTCAGCATGCCGACAAGAATAGGTACGCAACGACTGCCTGACACCTGTATTGCCTCCATAACTGCTTTGCTTTGGTATTTCTTGAGATGGAGCTACGTCCTGATCATAGGATGATATGTCGTAACCCGAACGGATTGCAACTCACCCGAGACTAAACAGTAGTCTCGGCGCCGCGAGGACCGCGCGTCAGAGTTTCAAGACTCTGGTGCCAACCAGGTGATCATGCAGACATCGTCTCGATTTTCCAAATATCGTGACGGGCTCGACCACCACCAAGATCAGAAGATAGAGATACTGGATTGGTACGAGTCCCAACAGCGGAAAGCAAAATGCGCGCACAAGGAGTCGCCAGAATGGTGGCGGCTCATCTGTGCTGTTAGAGACGATCTGGATCTTCATGATCCTTTTGCCAAGAGTCTGGCCCTTGGTGACCAGCAGGTAGCCGTTGAGAAGCAGATAGCTCACGATGAGTAAACCCAGAATGCGGAATTGTGGTTGCGGTAAAATCCAGGCCTCCGCGTGTTCCAGAACGCCACTAGCCAGCATCAGAAAGAGCGCCACCGGAGGCACGATAATGAAGTCGATCAGCGTCGCAACGAAGCGGCTACCGAGCGAGGCGAGCGGTGCTGATGAATTCGCTGCAGGAGTCGTCATTTGCTTGCCTCCAGTCTGAATGCCAGCAGTGCATTGCCGCCGCGCTGTCCGAATGTGCCATAGCCGCTTTGGATCAGCAGCAGATCGCCAGCGACGATCGGTCCGTGGACATCGATTGCTCCGCCTTGCGTCGCCAGATTGTTGGTGCTGTCAAATTCCCGCCAGGTGTCGTAGCTCCACAGGATTTCGCCACTGGTTGCGCTATAGGCATGTACGTGTCCGTCCAGCGCCCCGGCGAAGACAAGATCGTCGGTTGCGATAATTGCGGCCGACATGCCGGTTTGACACGGAGATCGGCCAGCGCACCTGTTGCTGTTGGGGGTTGACCAGCGGACCTCGCCCGTACCGATATCCAGAGCATTCAACCCGGGTTCCGCCGGCTTGTCGGTGGATCCCGTCGGCACGTCGCTGATGGGCGCGTACAGCAGCCCTAACCGTTCATTGATGGCCATACCCCAGTGTACGCCACCGAGCATACCGCCCCTGCCGAACTGCACACCCCAGATTCTATCACCGCTATCGGGGTCGATTCCGTAGACGCCTCCGGACTTCTGACCAGCGAGCACGATCTCTTGACCCTCACGCGTTCGGGCCAGGATGGGTGGTGCGCCAAAGTCCAGGTCCGGACCTGAATCCTCGGGGCAATTGGGATGATTGGCAAATCCACAAGACATGTTGAATGCATCGAGCGCAGTGTATTGCTGTACCCAGCGAACGGCACCGTCCTTGCGGCTTAGCGCCATGATTGCGTCACTGGTGTGCGACGCGGGTCTGGTGTAATTCTCCCCTGTACCGATGTAGATGAGATCGCGGCCAGGGTCTATCGTTGGCGCCGACCAGACGGGTGCGCCGGATGGACCCCACTCCTCCACAAAGAAAAAGTGTCGCCCGGTGACCTTGGGTGGATCAGGGATGGTATTGGTGCGCCAGCGCTGCTCGCCGGTGTCTGCATTCAATGCAACCAACGCTCCGCTTGAAGTGCAACAGCCGTAGAACGGGTTGATGGCAAGCGCCACCTCCATCGAGGAGACCGGCACGAATAGTTCACCCTGGTAGAACACGGGCGTTCCGGTAACCACGTTGTACGCATGATCCGTGATATCGGCGCGCCAGATCTCATTGCCCGTCAGCGCTTCTACTGCCCGGACAGTCCCGTCCCAAGTCCCGAAGAAGAGTGTGTGAGACGTCACCCCGTCGACCGTGATCGTACCTGGAGCTATTCCGGAACGAATTGGCGAGCCTGCCTCGTAGATCCACCTCTGGCAGCCCGTGCTCTTCTCCAGTGCATAGACGTTGCCGACGTCCGTACCGATAAATACCGTATCTTCAGTCACGAGTGGATAGGAATGTGGACTGCCCCCGTCATCCAGAGCGAATACCCAGTCAAGTTCAAGCTGCGCCACATTAGTCTGGTTGATGGTCGATCGTGGCTGAAAGCGTGTATTGCGCGCATCGATTCCCCAGCCTTCAGAATACTGATCGTTCAAGCTGGGCTGCTTACTGCAGCTTTCCGCCGCCTGACAATTCACTGATGCCAAGACTGCAATCGAAAGCAATGAAGTTATCGGATTTCTCGTTGGAATCATCGTGGACCCCTTAAGCTCTTGATGATAAACACCCCACAATGTCACAGTAATATGGTGACCATTCAGCGATGGTGGCACAAACCATGCCTAATGCAACCTGTTGAATTTATTAGGAATGTATGTCCAACTTTCCCTGGCTTTTGGCTCCGCGAGCGATGATTCGTCACGACCGCAGAGGACGGACCCATCGATCACGCCCGTCTGGTATGCACAAGTGTATTCTGCGTAGAATAACGGGAGTGTCAAACTCTAGTCTGAGAATATGGAGTAATAGATCCGGTGGCTTCGAGCAATATGAGCGTCTGTGAAACATGTCGATTGATCGAGAATCGCAATGCCGGTGCAGCGCCGCTGTGGGACTCTATCGTGAGAACCGACAACTTTGATGTGGTGCATGCATTCAACACCTCACTTCCAGGTTGGATCATCCTTGTCGTGCGACGGCATATTGCAGCGATAGATGAGCTTGAGTTAGCGGAAGCGATTGAGCTGGGTCAGTTGATACGAAGTGTATCGATACAGTTGAAGAAGATCCTTGATTGTCGGAAGACCTATGTTATGCAATTTGCAGAACAACCTGGTCACTCACACGTTCACTTTCATGTCGTTCCTCGAATGCAGGATCTGGCGTCAGACAGCCTGGGAACCAAGATATTCAATTATCTCGGTGTAGACGAAGACGATCGCGTGGATGAGGCGACCATGAACGAAATTGCAGCCAAGTTACGGGATGGTATTGGTAGTGCCTAGCAAGGTTCTTCTGGTGATGATTGCTACCTCGGTTACGACGGACGTCCCGGTATCTACTTCAACATACGAACGGGTCGCTGCTGAACCGACAGATTGGTCTCCGTTAGAGTGACCATGGCGGAACGGTACTCGACGAGAGGAAAAAGATGGTCTGCAGTTGGCATCTTCTGTATGCTGCCTTTTAATGAACAGACGGAGTAATGCCATGAGAAGCTTGATTTGCGTGTTAGCGTTGGCCGTGACCATATCCCTCGTCGACCAGCATGTGGTTGCGGAGGAGCGGCCGGTGGCAGACTCTCAGCGCTTTGAGAAATTGAAGACAACGCTCAAGAAGAAAGTTGAAACCCAATACCTGTTGTTCCTTCCCGATGGTTATGAAAAGAAGGGCGACAAGAAGTGGCCGATGATCTTCTTCCTACATGGCGCCGGCGAGCGGGGCGATGACCTCAATAAAGTAGCCATTCACGGCCCACCCAAGATCGTTCAGTCAAGAAAGGATTTCCCGTTTGTGGTTGTCTCCCCGCAGTGCCCAACGGGGCAGTTCTGGTCCAACGACGTGCTGCTGGCGCTCCTGGACCACGTCGTTGACGAGCATGCCATCGACGAGGATAGAATCTACTTGACCGGCCTCAGTATGGGCGGCTACGGGACCTGGTCTTTGGCTTCCACGGCACCGGATCGATTCGCCGCTATCGCGCCTATCTGTGGCGGGGGATCGAGGATCATGGGATGGGCTCTGGGCGACATGCCGACTTGGGTATTCCATGGCGCCAAAGACCCGGTCGTTCCGCTGGATGAGGCCGAACGAATGGTGGAGCTGCTGAAACGGATGAACAATCCCGTCAAGTACACAGTGTATCCGGAAGCCGGCCATGACTCCTGGACCGAGACGTACGACAACGAGGAACTATACAAGTGGTTTCTTGAACATCGGCGTGAAGAAAGGTAAAGACGCGGGGTTACGCAGTATGTTCAAGGACGGCAGCAGTCTGCGGGTAACTGCTTCTGCCCAAACTGTGTTTTGACACTCCCAGAAGAAAGTGGTTTATTCTCCTATCCCCAGACCTCGAGGGTGAATCAACGTGCAAACGTACAATCTGGGCGGAAGTACCACACTACTTGATCGTCTCCAGGCTGGCCTGGTTACTCAAGGCGAGTTTGAGCAGGAGGTCATCGACGAGGTCTATGGTGGACTGTCCCAATACTGCAATATTCCAGATGGCTATGCCCACTGCAAACTGGGAACGGCACAGATGGACCTAGAGGGACTCGATAGTAATCAACTGCAAGAGTTACTGGCGTCACCACCTGACTACATTGTCGATCCGCATCCTGTCCACCGTGAGGTGATCGAATTCTTCCGTATGCTCCTCGAAGGGAGCGAGTTGGTCTGTGATCAGCACAATCCTCTGCTGCCCACAGTCGGTGCTTATCTTCATGGCCCACCGGGGGTTGGCAAAACCCACTTGATGGCTGCCTATGCGCTCATGGTCCAAGAACTGATGGCCGATAAACTGGTAACTGTGAAAGAAGGACTCGGTGGCATCGTCACACAGGCGGTTGAGCGATACTCTGACAGAGTGGCGCGTGAAAAGACTGAAGATCTGGACTCAGATGATGAACCGGGCTGGATGGAGCTCACAGATTCCGGTATCAAGGATGCGAAGTCGCCGAGGGATCAGTTTTGGGATGAAATCACGGATCTGAAGCGTCGGATCCAGAATTATCCTTATAAGCCAACAGATATGCTCTATCTTGGATTCAAAGAACTCTTTGAGGTCTGTAGAACATCAGGAGAGCGAAGCGATGCGATGAATGCCATCGACAGAGCCAGGATTGTGTTCGTAGACGACATTCACCCACAGGGAGATAGTGAACAGGTATTGATTCTTCTCCACCTGCTGGAAAGACGATACGAGATTGGAAGAGCCGGGACTTTCCTGACCACCAACCTTGACATGACTGCGCTCACTGGAGGGGACCAGATGCTGGGGCACCGACTCGCCAGTCGGTGTGCGGAGACACTGGTAGAGTTTGATTTTGGAAACTGTGACGATTGGCGAATTAAAGTAAAGTCTCAACGGATCAAGCACATCAAATCTGCCATCGGTGTGAGGGTGCGATCGACCGACAGTGAACTAAGTGAGAACGCCAACGAGACTCGCTGACCATCATGAAACGACCATTTCCGGCTTACCATGGAAGCGACCCATACGTCTTTGTGAGCTATGCCCACAAGGATGCACATCATATTTATCCGGAGATCACACGTCTGAGGCAGCAGGGATTCAATATTTGGTATGACGAGGGTATTGACCCGGGAACAACCTGGAACGACGAAGTGGCTCTGGCCATTACGCAATGTCATCTGTTTCTCTACTACCTGACCCCAAAATCAGTGACATCAGAACACTGTCAGCAGGAACTGAACTTCGCTCAGACTCAAGAACGCAAGGTGCTGGCTGTTTTTCTGGAACCGACGAAGTTGCCGCCCGGGCTGGCGCTGAGTCTCGGCAATAAGCAGGCAATCATTCGAAATGATCACACAACGGCTGTCTATCAAACCAAGCTATTCGACAGTTTGACGACGCTGGTCCCCAAGAGCATGGGCCGGGACACTCCCAAGTTTGAGCCCCGGGTGACGGCCATGGAACTCGCTCAGACTGACACCATGGAACTGAGACCCACTGTAATTCACTCGTCAGATATGGAGTCGGAGTACCTTGGAGACGGGATTCTCGACATAGTCAGAACGGAACTTGCAGATCTTGTGCACATAAGCGCGCCGACGTCTGCCAGATCATCGGGCATGTCCAATGGTAATGCTGGTAGCGAACATGGCTTGGAACTCAGCCTCGGTATCGACAAGCAGACTGACGGTTTTCACTTTACAGTTTTGCTAAGGTTTGCGGGCGATCTGTCTTCGCTTTGGTCAGAGGAATTTGTTGACCCGACTGAAGATGTATTCAAACTGCAATACGCCATGGCTGCAAGACTTACACAGGGTATCAGGACTTCTATCCATCCTGATGAAAGCGTATCCCTGGCGTTCTATGCCAGTCAACTCAAAACTACGAACCAGACTGCCCTCTCTCGGTATTCCGAGGGAATAGAAGCGTACCAGCAACAGTCCAGGTCGGCGATGGAAAGTTCCATCGAGAGTTTCAAAGAGGCCATTCACCTGGATGGGCAGTTCGAGGAAGCCTACCAGCACTTGATATTCACGAGTCTCCACCTTATGCATCACCACGGCACCGGGGCGGTAGCAGCAGAGGAAACGGAATCGGTCATTGTGGCATGTGAGCAATCCGGATCAGAACTCCTGTTTCCACGAGGTGAAATACTCAGACAGCATCATCCTGATCGCCATTCGCAACGAGAAGTTGCCGAACGAGCATGCAACAAGATCGTTAACGATGAAACAGACTGGGGTTACTTCGAATACGTACAGCTTGCAGAATGCCTGGCTATGTCCGGTCTCTTCGAGGGCGCTGTCGACTTCTGTGAAGCGTACCTGGCGAAGTCAACCAACAACATCCTCACGTTCTACACGAAGACAATGCTGATGCACCTGTACTCATGTGTTGGGCGATTTGATAAAGCGATCGAGATGTGCCTCTTATTGGAGCAAGTGCAGAATGAGGACATGATGCTGAAGGAAGAACTGTCTATGCTCTACAGTCGTACAGGACAATTCAAAAAAGCAGACGAACAGCTGGCAATCATCAATCAGGCGGATCAGCAGAATTTTCCGCACTTCTATCATTACCTCTGGCTGGGTGAGAGCGACTCTGCAGAGATATTCTTTGAATGGCTCGTGGAAAAGAAGGATCTGCCTCGGTTTTTTCACTATCTTGGCTTGTTGCACCTCGGCAAGTTCGAAGGCGCCTTGGACCTGCTAAGAGATTTCGTGACCCGTGTGTCCAGACCCGCGTACGTTCGAATTCATCAGCATCGCCTGCTACCGGGATCTATCGTCGAAGAATTTGAGCGACGGCCGGATTTTCGAGCGGTTTTGGCCGACAGGTACGGGATCAACGAGTCCTGGAATCAGGAACTGCTTGCCCTTGTCAACAGCCTGTCATCCATTACGGGTATCGAAGTAGAGATGGGTGGGGTGTTGTAGTCGTGCCATGCCAGAGATACCCTTGAGTGGACCGTGTGACGTGGCCAGAGATGTTCTCGCGGGCTACGACTTGCTCTGCTGGACAGTGTCTGATGATGGCAGCGGTGATCAGTGATTTCTACTCACCAATTCCTGCTTGCTTGTAGTTTAGCGGCGCGGGTGACATAATATGTCATCTGAATTCAGTCTGGCCGCTAGACCGCCTATACGACGGGAAGGAACGATGCAACTCACGATGCCTGACTCCCTTTACCTGATTGCCTCAGATGACGATACGGGCGCGCAATTGGCGAGTGAGGGATTTCAATACGCAATGTCGGTGGCTGTTCTCTTTGAGTTGACACTTCGAAACAGAATCAATCTAAGTCACGATGAGATAACCGTGCAAGATGCCACACCCACCGAGGACCCATTGCTGGATCTGTCATTGGAGAGGATCGCCAACAAGCGTAAAGTCCGTTCGTTCGAGTATTGGGTAGGCAAACTGTGCAAGACGACATCTGCTCAGGAGATGCGCTCTCGCCTTACTGCCGCCGGCGATCTCCGAGAGGAGGAAAGACCATTCCTGCTGTTCTTCAAATCCAAGAAGTATCCATCCACTGCAACCAGTCGAGAACGCGAACGAATAAACAAGCTGAAAGATTCTGCATTCCACCCAGACCGCTGTTCTGCCCGCGATGCCATGTTGCTGAGTCTCTTACAGGCCTTAAAACTGCTGGATGTGGTCTTTGCGGATGACGAACTGTCAAAGTATGCCGATGAGATGCAGTCGATAACGCAGGGCGATGCCTATGCGGATGTTGTCGGCAACTTGGTTGAACGCGACCAAGCGTTGGCAATCGCCGCGACGGCTACCTTGGTCGTCACGACCACCTAAGCGTGGCACGAGCACCAAGAGTCCACTCGACCTGTAGAAGCACCTATGCCCATCATCGAAGTTAGCGAACTCGCCAAGTCCTACCCGCTGGCCAGTAACCCTTCGGAAACGTTTTTTGCCGTGGATCACACTTCCTTTGCCATCGAAGAGGGTGAAATCTACGGGATTCTCGGCCCGAATGGCGCCGGTAAGACGACTACACTTGAAATGTTAGAAGGATTGACTGAGATCGATGGTGGCAGAGCGATTATCGACGGCATCGATGTGTCGGAGAACCCGCGGGCGGTGAAGCAGCGAATCGGCGTGCAGTTGCAGTCCAGCGAGTACTTTGACCACCTAAGTGTCACTGAGTTGCTCAGGCTGTTTGCTCATTTGTATGGTGCTCCGGACTTTGACACCAAATCGCTGCTGACCCTGGTCGCCCTCGAAGACAAGGCCAAAGCCAGGCCCAACAGTCTGTCCGGGGGGCAGAAGCAGCGCTTCTCGGTCGCCTGCGCGCTGGTGAATGAGCCCAAGGTGCTGTTCCTCGATGAACCAACAACCGGACTCGATCCACAGGCGAGGCACAACGTGTGGGGTCTGGTGCGTACACTTAATGGACAAGGCATTACCGTCGTCTTAACGACGCATTATATGGAGGAAGCCGAGGTGCTTTGTCAGCGAATTGCCATCATGGATCACGGTCGCATCATCGCAGAAGATACGCCCCGTAGGTTGATTCGTCAGCATGCACCTGAACCCTCTGAGACCCCCTCTCATGGAAACATGGAAGATGTGTTTCTTGCCTTGACCGGTCATGCGTTGAGGGATTGATGATGAATCGTGCACAAAGGGAACTCGGCTATGCCTTTCTGAAGATATTCCTAAGGGATAGGCAGTCTCTGTTCTTCAGTCTGCTCATGCCGTTCCTGTTTCTCACTTTGCTGGGTTCGATATATGGCAGGGCAGGTGACAGTTCCGTTGATATCGGGGTCGTCGACAACGCGCAAACTCAGCTTTCGCAAAGGTTCGTTGCGTCGCTTCGGCAGGTGGACAGGTTCAGCATCTCCCTGGTAGAAGAAACTGACATCCAGGATCGAATCAGCAGCGGAGAGTTGACGTTGGTATTGGTAATACCCGAGGAATTCTCCGAGCAGGACAAGGGCGTCGAGCTTCCAGTCATGTTCGACGGTGGCAAGCTCACACTGGTTTCCATGGCGATGCCGGTTCTGGAAAGAACCCTCGTTGGCATTGAACGGGAACTGCGCGATTCGGAGCCCATGTTCAACCTGAAAATGCAGAATGTGCAGTCTCGTAACACGCGTTACATCGACTTCTTGCTCCCTGGCATATTAGCTCTCAGCCTTATGCAGACGAGTATCGCAGGATCCGGATTCAATATCGTTGAATACCGGCGCAGAGGTATTCTGAAGCGACTGTTTGTGTCGCCAATCGAGTCGATGGACTTTATAGTCGCGCTGTGTATCTCCAGAGTCGTGCTGGTAGTAGCCCAGGTGACCGTACTCATGGCTATCGGTGTGTTCCTGCTGGGCGCAAACGTGGTTGGAAGCTTCGCGCTACTCTATGGCATCGTCTGCCTGGGTACGCTCACATTCCTCTGCATGGGGTTCGCGATCGGTGGCGTCTCTAAGACTCAAGAGAGCGTCAACGTCATCGGCAATCTCGTTATCCTTCCGCAGATGTTTTTGTCCGGCATCTTCTTCCCAATTGAGGCGATGCCTGAGTGGTTGCAGCCGGGGGTGGTGTTCTTGCCGCTCAGTTTTATCGTTAGAGGCATGCGTGAGGTAGCCGTCAGCGACGCTTCCCTGCTGGCCATCGTTCCCAGTCTGGCAGGGATAGCTGTGTGGATTGTAGTCTGCTTTGTGCTTGCCACACGCCTTTTCGTATGGCGAGACGTTGCTCAGTAGTTGATGACAAGTCGATGTGAAGACCCGGACTGTTGATCGTGGTCAGATCACGCCGGCCCGCCTTAGCATGAACAGAGCCGGCAGGCCCGCTAAGATGCCCGTGACGCCCAAGATCGTAAAGGCAGCCTCAACAGTGTAGACATCCGCCAACCAGCCCACTATGGGGATCAGAAGCGCGTAGACTATTCTCCCAACGAGTGCCTGCACGGACAGGACACTTGCTCTGATTTCCGTATCGACACGACTGTTTATCTCGTTACTGATCAAGATGCGGAAGATCCCCCTAACAACCTGATGCATATATACGAAAGCAAAGCTGTAGATAGCTACGTGAACGCCCATCAGAATACTCCCTCCTGTAGTCATCACTAGTAGAACGGTCAGTAGACGGTTGGCACCCAGGTATGACTCCAGCCACCAGGTGTATTTGCCGGCCAGTGCGGCCACGATGTGAAAGGAAGCGAAGATCACGCCGAAGTAGATGATCTCGACCCCGGTCACTCGAAAATAGGGCTGATAGATCCACAGCCCCCCCTGATTGAAGGCGAAGAGGACACCTGCATAAATCACTATCCATAAGAGCGGCGACTGCCATGAGAATACATGGCCTACCTGCAGCAACTGATGTCGCATCGATTCGCTGGAGGATCCGCGTGCAGTCTCGACGAAGAAGAATGAACTGAGGAAGGCGATCAGGCTGAATGGCAGTGATGCATAGAGCGTGTAACGGAGTCCTTGCGTTGCAATGATGCCACCGAGAACGTTCACGACGGCAAGAACCACCAGACTGTAGAACTGGATATTCCCCCAGATTCGAGTGTATTCGGCCTCTCGTTTCATCTCTTTGAGAGAGTCATACAGTAGGGCGGAATCTGCACCGGACATGAGTGCAATCCACACAGCCAACATGAGCTCTGCAACCAGGAAGGAATAGAAGTCATCAGCGATGCAGTAGATGGACAGTCCAACTGCCAACATCAGCGATGCTGCAATCAGTACTCTTCTTCTGCCATACCGGTCCGCCAACATGCCGGAGGGAAACTCCAGAAGTACTGTGGCCACCGAGAAGATTGACTGTAGAATCATCACTTCAAGCAGCGACAGCCCATTCTCCTGCCAGAAGAGTGTCATCACCGGCACGAAGAAGAACAGAGTGATGGTCACCTTATAGACCATCATCACAGTAATGTTCCGATCCAATCCGATCATATCGTTGGCGTTGAAGATTCTTGAATGGTTACGTGTCGAATGTTGAGATTCAGATGTTGGTCGTCTAATGTACCATTTTGAAGCATCGATTTGTCATGGGGCGAGAGCCAACTATGCCGTTCAGGAATCGCGTCGTTTCCGTACTTGTGATTAGTGTGCTGTGCGGCTGTACATCACAGGGTGGCACGAACAGGGAGGGCCGGACGCCTTTGAATCCTGGTTGGGAACGTATACGAGAGTCGGCCATCGACGCTGCCAAGGATAAGCAAACCTGGATCCCTCTGCTTGGGTCAGCTGTGTTTGCCATCGACGACCTAGATGAAGAGACATTGGAATGGGCCACTGAACACAACCCGATCTTTGGCAATAGTGACAATGCCAAGGACTGGAGTGACGGTTTGGCAGATGCGGCGCTGGTAAGCTGGCTGTCTACAGGCATGGCTGTACCGTCGGGCCAGACAGGGCCAAGGCCAAGACGGTTGGTGATGCAGGGCCTCGTCATCAGCACAACGCAATCAGTGACGACAGAACTGAAGTCAACATTCAACCGCAGAAGACCGGACAGGCCAAGCAAGCGGAACAGTTTTCCATCCTCACACACATCCGGCGCGACTGTCGCGGCAACCTTGGCCGCACGCAATATGGAATACCTGGGATTCAGCGATGCCAACAAGAACCGTTGGAAAAGGGGTTTCTATGGCCTGGCAGGACTGACCGGTTGGGCACGGGTCGAAGGCAACCGCCACTACCCATCCGATGTTCTATTCGGCTATGCCTTGGGGCACTTCATGGGATCGTTCCTGAATCACGCCTTCGTCAAGCCGCAAAGTCGACGCAAGGTGCAATTCGATGCGACAGTCTTTCCTGACGGAGGATTTGTATTGCACACGCAGATTGGATTGTGAGCATTATTCAACTAAAGAGATAAAGGCTCACGTTCAACCAGAGAAGTACCGTGACGATCAGACCGCCTTGCAGCACCGCATGGACCTTGCTGTCTCTGAAGTAGTAATCAACAATGATAAAGCTGAAGACAAAGGGGATGAAGAACTCCTCGTATTCACGCACGTCTGTAACGCCTTCCACGCCCTTCAGTCTGTGCAACAGGAACGCGCATATGAACAGGAGTGCGCCTGTCTTAAGTGAAGGCACGAAGAAACCCCAACGACTGACGATTCTAACCGCTCTTGGATCATTGCGACGCAGACCCAACGGCAACAAGATTCCCTGAATGAAGAGTCCAATAGGTAAGAAGAAGCTGAAGATCAGATCGCTCGGGTTGACGTGACCCCATGAAAAAGTGAACCTCAGATTGTGTAGGGAGGTATCATCCGTCTGAATGGGATTGCCTGCAGTTTCGCTGACGATGGCAGGAACATCCCAGCCAACGATCCGTTTGCCCCAGCTCAGTTCTTCACCAATTCCGATGATGAGCAAGACCGCGAACAATACCAGGAATCGTCTCTCGGCCTTGGATAGCTCCTGCCTTTTGCTGTGCAGTGCCAGCAGTGACAGGCAGGCACAACAGGTAAAGAAGAATACAGTGCCCCATTCGAGGAGCCCATCTTCCTTGCTGAAGTTGAACGTCGGGGACTCTTCAGTTCTGGCGAAATAGAAGGCAATAATAAGGAGGGCCGCGCTCAGAAACGGCACGAGTTGGAACGTCAGGTCCAGTGCGGTCTTTGCTGTTGGAAGGCGCATCTGTTCTCGCCCGGGAATCGACGGGGTGCTGAATCGAAGTCATGCATTCATGGCGTAGCTACTCGCCGGTCGAGGCGAAATATCAGACCTGTCTTCACCCAATTGTCGTCCCTATCCAGTTCATATTTGTCGCTATACGCAGAAACAACCTTATTGCGCTCTGTGGAATCGGTCACTGACATGGCCAGCAGCTCGTACATTGAGGCATCGATGCGTACACGTACATGGGGATCATCTTTGATGAACCCAGTCCAGGTTGTACCGTCCGTCCCCGTAGCGATGTATAGATCCCGCTCGATCCCGACACCCCAGATGTTGATGGAGTACGGATCGGATGGACGTGTTTCCACCTGAATGATTTCAGGCAGATCGGTCCATATGGCCGGTGCTGCCGTAGTTTCGCCCGCGAGTTTTCCGCCCGGAATCGTTGACAGTGGATCGCCGCAGCCTACCAGCTGGGCTACGAGAACTACGACAGCAAGAGAACGCATTTTCAGTCTCCCTTTTTGCTCCAGCTGTTGAGTATATCCCAACGCTGAAGAAACTCGGAGCTGTTGATTGCCGCTCGAGTTCAGCAATGGCTGACCGTCGCATGAACCTTCGGGGGGCCATGGTGGTACCCAGTTGATGTAATCGAACGAGACAGCAAAGCCAGCTTCCGGTCCGTGGGCTAACAGTGACATCAATGGAGAGCAGATGAATCTCAGTAGATGCGTTGCATGCCGGATTACCACCATCCTCTTGGCTGCCACTATGACCTATCCACACACAGTCTCAGCGGACACTGATATGAACGAACAGACCATGCAGGACGAGATTCGAGCTGCTTTGCAGCAGTACTATGCCGCACAGAAGGCCGGCGATCTGGAGGCAGGAACAACTTTCTACGCGACCAACGCTGAGATTCGTAGGACCCGGTGCCAGGTCTGATGAAGAGATTGATCCCGAGGTACTGGTAAGTCAGGCCTACGATAACTTCCAGGTGCATCTTGATACGCGGCCACCACAGTCGGTGCTGGTCATTGAACGGCAGGTCAAGGCGGAAGTCTACCCACGCAACGCCGTAGCAATGCTCAACCAGGTTGCCGAGTACATCTCTAAGCAGGGGGAGCGACCATCAGGGAAGGCGTTTGTCAGAATCCTTACGTTGGAGGAGGCGAGCAATCGCTTCGAGAGCAAGATCCGCTTTCAGGCTGGCTATCCCGTATCTACAGAACTCGCAGGAGAAAACGATATTTCGCGCAGGGATTTGCCGGGCGGAGCAGTCGTGTCTGCATTGCTGGGAGACCCGGTTGACAGTTTTGTGCGCGCCTTCAATGCCTGGCCCGTCATCTTCAAGTTCGCCGAGAAGGAAGGCTACACACTCGACAGTGGCTGGGGCGGCAACGGCGGTTGGCAGGAGTTCATCGAAATTCCTCCGGTATCTGGCAAAGGGCACGAGTCGCGACTCTATCTTCCTGTTTTCCTGTCGTCGCATGGCGCGGAGCGCTAGATCAACCAGGAACGGCGACTGATTCGTCAGTTCGTGGATCAGCCAGCGCTCCTCACCGCACATCTGACACGAGACGTTCTTTCCTGTATTCTGTCAGCTGGTTTCACACGCTGGCTGGTTCGATCGAATCCATATTGCTAACGGGTAGATTCCGTACCGAGGGGGTGTCCATTGTCAAAGACAGACAGTGACCGTTCGATTTCACAGCGACCGAATTCACGGCGACCGAATTCACGGCGACCGATTTCACGGCGACAGCTGCTGCAGTCGACCGTTTTGGCGTCTCTTGGTTTGGCCGCCACGCGTGCCGGAAGTCAGTCTGCATCTGCCGGCGTCAGCAAACAACCATCAGGGGAGAACAGTATGTTCCAATCGGCAGTGTCGCTGGCTCAGCAGATTCGAGATAAACAGCTCGGTAGTGAAGAATTGGTGCGGCAGCATCTGCAGAGAATCGAGCAGATCAACCCCAAGATAAACGCCGTGGTCGCCCTGGCGGATGATGCGATCGAACGCGCCAAACTAGCCGACAAAGCGATGGCAAAGGGCGATCTTGCAGGTCCTCTGCACGGCGTCCCCATGACCATCAAGGATTGCTTTGATACCGAGGGAGTGGTCTCGACCTGGGGCACCTGGGGACGCAAAGACTTTGTCCCCGCTGAGGATGCTACCGTAGTAAAGCGATTGAGGGCCGCCGGCGCTATTCTCATCGGTAAGACCAACACCCCCGAGTTCACCCTGTCGTTTGAGACGCACAATAACATCCACGGCTTCACTCATAATCCCTACGATCTGAGCCGGTCACCCGGTGGCAGCAGCGGTGGTGCCGCCGCAGCCATCGCGGTAGGCTTGACGCCGTTTGATATCGGCACCGATTATGGTGGTAGCATTCGCGTGCCGTCCCACTGTTGTGGCACGGTCGGCATCAAGCCTACCAGCGGCAGCGTTCCCCGAACCGGACTGTGTCTCCCGGCGGGCATGTTAACGGATTCACTGAGTCATGCAGGTCCGCTGGCTCGTAGAGTTGAGGATCTGAAGGTGCTCTTACCCATCATCTGGGGGCCCGACTGGGTCGATACGCGCATCGGCTCAGTTCCCTTTCCTGATCCTGATGCAATCGAGTTGAAGGGACTCAAGTGTATGCTGATGACTGACAACGGTGTGGCAACTCCGGATAAAGAGATCATCGCCGCTGTTGAAATGGCGGGGAAGTTTCTCGGCGACGCGGGCGTGGCAGTTCGACAAGAAAGGTTATCTGGCATTGCTGAAACCAATACGGTCGACGGTGGCTTCTGGGCCGCCGGTGCTTTCACAGCCATAAAACAGTTACTGGATGCAGCGGGAACCAAGCCTGAGCGTTATGCAAACAATTGGTTTAAGCAGATGGCAGGAGTCGCCACCGATCAAATGTCAGCCGAGGGGCTCAATAACCAGCTCACGCGTTTTGAGCAGTACCGAAGTCGTCTTCAGCAACACATGGCCCAATATGACGTGTTGATCTCGCCGGTAAATGCACACGCGGCCCGGCGCCATCCGGAGCCGGGCGATGCTCCCTTCCCCGTCACGGATGCCAGCTACACCATCGCCTACGATCTGACCGGATGGCCTTCCGGGGTGGTGCGTGGTGGGACCTCGCCCGAAGGATTGCCCATCGGCGTTCAGATCACCGCCAACCCGTGGCGTGAGGATATCGTGCTAGCAGTGATGTCACACCTTGAACGTGCGTTCCCCGAGTTCGCGCCGCCGGTGGTTTAGATACGGGGAGGCCCTCCTGCAGGAACTGCGGTTATTGTTGACGCTGGTGTTTTTTGTTATCGTTTTTCACACTGACCTCGTCACGATTCACCGCATAGCAGGCACCCACAACGGACATACTCAGGAGTTCAGATTGGACAAGCCGAGCGATGGTTTGCAGCTTGCTTACAGGCTTCATGGTTGCTGACGTTATTGCTGAGGAAGTAGCGCCGGGTATTCTGCGTACACCGGATGAGCGCTTTACCGGTCTGAAAGACTATTCCTTCGCACCCAACTACATGCAGATCGGTGCCTATCGAGTACATTACCTCGATGAAGGTCCCGCCGATGCAGCACCCGTCTTGCTGATTCACGGGGAACCCACGTGGAGTTACCTGTTCAGAAAGATGATTCCCGTACTGACGGCTGCCGGTCACCGAGTGATTACGCCGGACATGGTGGGCTTTGGCAGATCGGACAAGCCTGCCAACGAGAGCGACTACAGCTATCAGATGCAAGTGGACGTGATGATGGAATTCGTCGGGCGCCTCGACCTGCAAGAGGCCACGTTCTTCGGACAGGACTGGGGTGGCCTCGTCGGTTTGCGCGTAGTGGCAGCCGCACCGGAACGGTTTGCGCGCGTAGTGGTCTCGAATACCGGCTTACCGGCAGCGAGTGGCATACAGGGCTGGATAGGCTATGCGCTGTTCAAACTGGCGGTATGGCGAGAAGGTGCATTGACGATGCAAGAACTGCAGGCCGAGCTAACGTTTCCCAGATGGGTTGCCTACAGCTACCACGTCGACGAGCTGCCCATCGGCGAACTCATGCAGTTTATGGGTGGCGACCGGGATGTGACCGCTGCCTATGAAGCGCCGTTCCCTGACAAGCGATATAAGGCGGGCGCCCAGATCATGCCGTATCTGGTGCCATCGCAACTGCGTGAGAACCAAGCAGCCTGGACGGTTTTTGAAAAGTGGCAGAAGCCCTTCCTGGTAGCGTTTACCGACTCCGACCCGATAACAAGAGGCGGTGAAGGGATTTTCCTTGCGCGAGTGCCAACAGCACAGAATGTGACGATTTCCGGGGCTGGTCACTTCGTCCAGGAGGATGCCGGGCCCGAACTTGCCGCATTGATTAACGCTTTTATCGCCGGCGAGGCGGTGGAGTCGTTCAGCGTCACCAAGTGATTCTTCGGCTGGAAACGCATTACTGGCATGTGGCCGAGACGACTTGCCGGAACATTAGAGGAGTAACCTATGTCTGCAGAGCTCTATTCCCGAGTCCTCGGAAGCATGGTTGGCAATACGATTGGCGATGCCTTCGGTGGCGTGGTGGAGTTTGCCAAGGCCGAGAGAGTTAAGAAGGTCACCGGCAAGCTCTGGGCCGATGAGTTCCTGCCCTATGCCAAGAACCACGGCACTCATCCCCTAGGAGTGTGGGAGGCTGGCCCGCCTAGGGGCACTGGGACGGATGATACGCGCAACAATCAGATCTTCGTGGAGTGCGTTATCCGCAACAGCGGGCGTATCAACTCACAGTTTCTCGCCATCGAATATATCCAACGCTATAGAGACCGGAAGATCTTCTACCCCGATCACGAAGAGCTGGCTGAACGGCATTACGGCGGGATCTATAACGCGTCCTGCGCATATCTTGGCATGACCGAGGCGGTTTCTGCCAATCCGCTGTGGGTAACCCTGGCCAAGGGCAACGGCTTTCCGTCTCTGTGGGGGTTGATATCCCTCGGTCTCGCGGGCCTCTTGTACCAGAACGAGCCGGCGGAGGCCTATCGTAAGACGTTCGAATTGGATTTCATGGATATCGGCTATGCGCGCGACGCAACGGCAATGATGGCTGCCATGATCAGCGCGGCGCTGGGAGGGGGTATCAGCGGCAGGGAGATGATTGAGATCGGTCTCCAGACAGATCCGTTCGGATACGGTCAGGGCAGGTTGATGGCAAATCGATTCGGCAGGTTTAGACAGATTGCCGACCAAGCTGAAAGCGATGAAACGCTTATCGACGCCCTCGCGCCGGAGGTCATGCATCTCCACGCGTATGATCCCATCGATGTGTTGGGCGTTCCGCTGGCAGCCATATACTACAGCGACGGCGACCCCATACGCACCATCGTAATGGCTGCCAACGACCGGGATCTGGACGAAAACGGTGACCTGAAGCAGCTTCGGGACGTGGATTGCACCGCCGGTGTCGCCGGCGCACTGGTGGGTGCACTTGCCGGGATCGAAGGCTTTCCGGACGACTGGGTCAAGGATACGGTAGAAGCCAACAAAGCAGTCTACGGGATCGATCTGGAGGAAAATGCGCGGCTTTTCTGTGAATCGGTCTTCTGAGACAACTGCATCGTGCCAACGTCTCTCATCCTTACGGGCATGGCCCTTGACATTCAGTGAGGCTCTGGTAATTTGATTTCTGTGTCCCCGTGCGGGGACCGCCCGCAGGCTTGCGCTTGGGATCCTCCTGACGGATTCTGACGACCTAGCGGACAGCGACGTCCTATCAACCAACAAGAAGAAGAGGGCGCATCATGAAAGAAATTGGAAGAAGAGATTTTCTGAGGACCTCGGGAACCATTGCGGGCGCTGTTGCCGTCAGCAGCTTTCCTGGAATCCTGCACGCCAGGACGAAGACCGCGGTTGCCATTGTGAAGAGCGACTAGGACGTGGGTTCGAGCTTGACCTTTGACCTTTCGGTGTGGGGCGATGATACCGCAAGATCGCAACAACGATCGGGAGTGATGGAGGTCAGGTGGACGCCAGCAAGTATGGCCGAAATTGAAAGGATGGTGAGACAGGCCTGCCAGCTTGCCGGCGGGCTCCCCGTGAAGAAGGGGGATACGGTTTTGCTCAAACCCAACGTCGTACAGAACCCGCACGCCGGGTTTTTTCTTATGGAGGGCTACTCTACCGCTCGCGCGATGGCCACGATCAGCGATCCCCGGGTAGTCATCGCCACAGCAAAGGTAGCGAGGGAACAGGGCGCGAAGAAGGTCATCATCGCCGAGAGCAATGCCAGCAACGCGCACAGTTTTTTCCAGGAGGCAGGTTACGACACAGGCGTTGCCGAGCTACATGATTCAGCCGTAACGAACCTCTATTTAGACGGCACTCCCTATAAGAAGATGAAGGCTCCCAAAGTGCGGGCACTGCCCGAGTATTCGATATTCGACATCGTCGAAGATGTCGATGTGATGGTCAGCATAAGCCCCATGAAGACCCACGCGTGGGGCGGGATCACCATGACCATGAAGAATTTCATCGGCTTGCCGGCAAACAAAATCTATGGCAGCTATAAGTCCGGTCTACCCCACGGCAATATTGCGGATGTGATCCTTGATGTGACCGGGATCGTGAAAGATCGGATAAGGTCCCATTTCGGGATTGTCACTGGAATCTATGCGGGTGAGGGCTACGGACCGCTACAAGTGGAAGCAAGGCCGCTGAATACAATCGTGGCAGGTCCGGATTATGTTGCCGTCGACACGGTGGCAGCCACGGTTATGGGATTTGACGCCGCTGCCATCGGTCAGATTCGAAAGGCCCACGGAGCGGGGCTGGGCACGATGAAGGGCATCGAGGTCGTCGGCACCGCCATCAAGGACGTGCAGTTCGCGGCTAAACCGACTCCACCGGGAAAGAGGAGGGCCGGCGGCGAAAACAACAGTTGGGACAGCCGCATAGGGCAGAAGCTACCGACATAGCTGCTGCAGTCGATCCATCGTCCTGACCGCGCGTCCGGACAATACAGCGTCACTCATCGGGTACTTCGGTTGAAGTATGACCACTGTTCGTGGTCCAATGTCAGCCAGCTATCTCTCTCCAAATCAGGGGGTCGTCCCAATGAGTACCCAGAACCAATACAGTGTCATCGCTGAGCGATTCGGCTATCCGGAATCTAAACGCTTCCACGCCCTTTTGGAAGACCTCATGACTCCGGAGCAGGCACAGATGGTCGCGGTGCTGCCCGGTACGGCGGAAGAGGTGGCTCAGACTACCGGCATCGATGAGAGTCTCGTCAAGGAGGAATTGGAGAAGCTGTTCTTTACCGGCGTCGTTATCCCCAAGGGTGACTTCAACGACCGGCAGTTTTACCGTTTTCCCCGATCCGTGGAGCAGTTCTTCGAAGCAACCCAGGCCAATAGCAAGCGTGATATAGAAAAGGACACCGAGTTCTATACATTGTGGCACGAATTCTCCACGCACGAATGGTATCCGGACATGGCCAAGACCTACGTGGAGTTGCCGGTGCGGCAGCGGATCGTGCCGTCCCACAAGGCGCTTGAGGGGCTCGAAGGCGTTCTGCCCTGTGAGGATTACCGCGAACTGATGAAGGCCCAGGAGACCATCGCTGCGGTGCCCTGTGCCTGCCGTTACCAGACTGCCGCCGTGGGCAAGGCCTGTGAACACACCCACGAAGAAAAGGATTGGCACTGTCTGCAGTTCAATCGCGCTGCTGAATATGTGATTGCACGCGGATCGGGCAAACAGCTCAGTATAGAAGAGGCCCTGGAACTGGTAGACGGGATCGCGGAGGATGGTTTGCTGCATATGTGGCCTAACTTCGACGTCATGAAGGGCGTGAATACGAGCTGTAACTGTTGCCGCGATTGCTGCATGATGTATGTGCCGCTGGATATGATCGACGAGTCCATCGCCAACGTTTGGGTGAAGTCGCGTTATGAAGCCTTTATCGATCAGGATGAGTGCGATGGTTGTCAGGATTGCGTGGATCGCTGCCAGTTCGATGCAATCGAAATGGTCAAGCCTGAGGCCGCTGCCAAGAAGGATCGCTCCAAGAAGCTAAAGGCGATCGTCGATCCGGACAACTGCTGGGGTTGTGGTGCCTGCGTACCAGGCTGCAAAGAGCAGCAGGCCATCGGCTTCAAGGCGGTGCGACCGGTTGAACACATTCCCGCTGTGGCATGACGGCGAAACACACACCAACTACTTAGTAGATTGGACGGGCTGCATGCTAAGGTGCTTGCCAAGATCCTTCCATCCGTGTGCCAGATACACGGGATAGCCGACCTCGCTGGGTCGGTTTACCTGCAGTTCCTGACAGCCCTCTTCAGCTGCCCTGCTAATGGCGGCTTCCAGTAGCTTGCCGCCAACCCCTTTTCCTCTGGCCTTCTCGGTCACGATGAATTCTTCAATGCAGGAGTAAGGTCCGCCACAACGGATGGCCCGAGGAAAGGAGAGGGTGACCAACCCCAGCATGTCATCGCCTTCCTCGGCGACCAGAACTGCGCCGGGTCCTTCCGTGATGATGTCGCGAAAAACTTCGATGCCGCTGGGTTGGTTTATAGCGCTTTCTTCGGAAGCCGAGCCCATCAATTGTCGGAGCAGGTCCAGTACTTTTTCCTGGTCGGCGGCTTCAGCCGGGCGGATTGTGATCATGCCAATTCCTCTGTGCTTTTGAGTCTTCTCGTAGGCAGTTGCGGGAACATAGGTGGTGGTCGCGGGAAGATACTAGCAGCATCCGGGTGCTTTGACACTTCAAAAAGAATGTGGTCTATTTCGAATGAAGGCTCGGGCGAGATCTTCCGCGTCGGCGAGGCCGACCGGCCAGGCAAACAAGGCAAGAATAGGAGACGATGATGGTGAAGTTGGGAAGCGGCGAGCATAGCTACGAAGTCTCTGGTGACAATTGGGGTAATCTGCCTGACGGCTGGTTCTATAAGGAGGCCACCAGCGTGGACGTGGATTCCAAGGACAACGTCTACGTCTTCAACCGCGGCAACCACCCCGTTATCGTCTTCGATACCGACGGCAATGTGCTACGCAGTTGGGGCGAAGACGGCCTTTTCACCAATCCCCACGCGGTGACCATTGCGCCGGACGATACCGTCTGGTGTGTCGACAATGCCGACCATTCCATCAGACAGTTCTCGCCATCCGGGGAGTTGCTGATGACGCTCAACGAGAGAAAGCAACACTCCGCCATGATGAGTGGGGACCCATTCTGTAGTCCGACCCGAGTCCGCATCGATCCACGCAACGGTGAGATCCTGGTGTCGGATGGCTACGGCAACGCGCGCGTTCACCGCTTTACCCCGGACGGCAAGCGACTGATCAGATCCTTCGGCTCTCCCGGCACCGACCCCGGCACATTCAACCTGGTACACGACATCGATATCGACGCAGAGGGTACCATCTATATCGCCGACCGAGAGAATCGACGCATTCAGGCCTTCGACCCGGACGGCAACGTGCAATCCTGCTGGTATGGATTCTCTCGGGCTGCAGCTATCTGCATCTCTAACGGCGTCGGTTACGTGGGGGAATACTATGCGGGTGGCGGTGAGTCAGGGTCATACAGAAGTGCGGGTCATCTCGGTCCGAGGGTATCTTTGACCGATATGCAGGGCAACATCCTCATGCGTCTGGGTGAGGAGACCTTCGGGGACGAGCCCGGTCGATTCTACGCGCCCCATGGGATTGCGACTGACTCTGTCGGCAACATCTACGTTGCCGAGGTCTCCTTCGCCGAATATGGCCGCCGCCTGGACCCACCCAAGGAGCTTCGATCCATGCAGAAGCTGGTCAAGACTGGCTGAGCGCCACTGTTCTCCCGTGGGGCTGGCGGTGTGCCCCACCGAGTTTGCTCAGGGTTTCTTCTGGCGCACTTGCCAAGGTGTCTGAAACATGGTTAATTCTCCCTTTTGGAGGAGGACTGCAATGAAAAATAGAATGGCGTTCTTCGTGGCAAGTACGTTGCTGCTGTCCCTGGCAGCCCATGGTGACATTCCGCGCACGGCAGATGGCAAACCCGATCTGACGGGTAACTATGAAACCGCAACGGTGACACCCGTGCAGCGTCCGGTAGCACTGGGCAACACCCTCACGCTGTCGGAACAGCGAGGTCGGGAGATTGCTGCACAGGTGGCTGCCGCCAAAGCAGCCGGGGTCACCGACAGCGACCCCGACCGGGAAGCGCCGCCGGCGGGCGGGGACGGTTCTGCCGGGCCGGCGGGCAACGTTGGCGGTTACAATTCGTTCTGGGTCGACTACGGCGACACGGCGATCAAGATTGACGGGGAGTACCGGACCTCCATAATCATTGACCCACCGAATGGTCGCTATCCGGCCATGACGCCGGTGGCTCAGGCGAAGATGGCTAAGTTGTTCGGACAGGTTCTTCACAAGAACGAAGGTGACGCTTGGTGGCTCAAGCAGAAGGGACCGGGTCCCTACGACAATCCCGAGAATATGACGTTGAGCGATCGCTGCTTGCTGGGATTTGGGTCGACCGGCGGGCCGCCCATGCTACCCACGCTGTACAACAACATGAAAAGGATCGTGCAGACGCCCGATCATGTGATGATCCTCGTAGAAATGGTGCACGACGCGCGCATCATCCGGCTAAACAGCGAGCACGTCGATGCTTCGGTGCGCAGGTGGCTGGGAGATTCCATCGGATGGTGGGAAGGAGATACCCTGGTGGTGGATACCACCAATTTCACCGACGACACATCCCTCTACGGCGCGAGCCGGGATCTGCACGTCGTTGAGCGGATTAAGCGTGTGGACGAGGATACGCTACTGTACGCGTTCACGGTGGAAGACCCGAACTCCTGGTCGGCGCCCTTCAGTGGCGAGTATCCCTGGCTGGCATCGAAGGATTCCGTCTACGAATACGCCTGCCACGAAGCGAATCATGCCATGGGGAATATTCTGAGAGGCGCACGACTGCTGGAACGGGAGAGCATGCAAGGCGACGCAGGGCGTTAAAGGTCGCCTGAATCCGGAACGACCGGTATTGGCCTAGACACGACGGAGTGAGTCTGGCCGAGGTCTCTAGGCCTAGCAGAGCGCCGGTCATCATGCTGGCAGCGAAAGCGAGCAAGCGCTGGGCTGCAAATGCAGAGGACCGCAGTGCCGATCCCTCAACGCTGCGGTCCAACAACTCTAGCCTAATGGTCTTAGGCTGCGGTCTGTCAACTTTCCCTGACCGAAGAGAAGTGTAATCTGTCAGACGGTATTTAGCTGTGCGTTAGGTCACACTAATCTGAATCCTGATCCGATCCGCCGCCGCCGCTGAACGATCGCAGGCTGTCGATCAGGTCGATCGGCAGCGGGAAGGGGATGATCGTGCTTCGGTCCCGGGCGACTTCGGTGAGGGTTTGCATATACCGGAGCTGCAGGGCCTGCGGGTTCTGTGCCAGCACATTGGCAGCTTCGAGCAGTCGTTCGGATGCCTCCAGTTCGCCGGTGGCATGGATCACCTTGGCGCGCCTTTCCCGTTCCGCCTCAGCCTGCTTGGCGATGGCTCGAATCATACTCTCGGCCAGATCGACGTGTTTGATTTCAACGTTGATGACTTTGATGCCCCAGGGCTCAGTCTGTTCATCCAGCAGTGTTTGAATTCCGGTATTGAGTTGATCGCGGTTAGCAAGCATCTCGTCCAACTCGTGCTGGCCCAGAATGGAGCGCAGCGTGGTCTGCGCCAACTGGCTGGTGGCCTCGAAGTAGTCTTCCACTTTGCATATGGCCAGTTCCGGATCCGAGACGCGGAAATAGAGCACTGCACTCACCTTTACCGAGACGTTATCACGGGAGATGACATCCTGGCTGGGCACATCGTACACGAGGGTCCGTGTATCGACTCTAACCATCTGCTGTATGAAGGGAACGACGATGATCAGGCCGGGGCCTTTAACCGAGTAAAACGTCCCGAGAAAGAAGATCACGCCCCGTTCATACTGTCGCAGCACGTGAAACGTGAAGAATAGCGCCAGTACAACCAAGCCCAGCAGGCTTAGCCAGAAGATCTCATAGGTCATGATGCGTCCTCCTTGGTTACGCTAAGGTACATGCCGTCTACCTTGACTACGGTCACGGTTTCCCCCTTGCTCAACGGAGAATCCGTGATCGCCCGCCAGATCTCCGCTCCAACTCTGACCTGGCCCTTGCTCTCAAAATCTTCGATCGCTTCACCTGCTGCGCCGACCAGCAGATGAGCATCGCTGAGGACTACCTTGGTTCTCACTTTCATAAAGAGTCTGAGGGTGACGATCAAGAACGCTACTGACACCACGACAAGAGCTGCGATGACCGGTATGCTTATTTGGAATGATTCCACGTCAGTGTCCACAAGAATGATTGAGCCGATGACAAACGCCACGATGCCGCCGAATCCCATAATACCGAAACTTGGTGCCATCGTTTCGACGATCATAAGTGCGATGCCCAGTACGATCAATGCCAGGCCCGCGTAGTTTACCGGCAGCATCTGCAGTCCGTAGGCTGCCAACAACAGACATATGGCGCCAACTACGCCAGGCAGCCCCACTCCCGGATTGTAGAACTCCAGTATTATACCGTAGATGCCGATCATACCGAGAATTAGCACCAGATTTGGATTGGTGATCACTTTGAGGAATTCGGTACGCCAATCGGGATCCTTCACAAAGATCTGCTTTCCCTGTGTGTGGACAGTGACTTCTATATCGTCCACCTGGACGGCGCGACCATCCACTTGCAGGAGCAGATCGCCGAGATCGACTGCGACGATGTCGATGACGTTTTCTTCGAGGGCGTCCTTTGAAGGGAGGGTGGCTGCGTCGCGAACGGCCGCCTCCGCCCACTCGACATTACGACCGCGCAGCTCCGCCAGGCCTCGAATGTAGGCGATGGCATCGTTGGTCACCTTCAGATCCATCGTGGTTGGCACAGGCCCCCCCTGACCCGGGTCCTCGGGATCTTGCGGGCCGATGGGAATGGACGGCACACCGATCTGCACCGGCGTGGCGGCGCCGAGGTTGGTCGCAGGCGCCATGGCCGCGATGTGGCTGGCGTAGAGTATATAGGTACCGGCACTGGCGGCCCGTGCACCCTTGGGATAGACGTAGGTCGCAATCGGAACGTTTGAAGCGAGGATGGTCTGGATGATGTCACGCATGGAGCTATCCAGACCGCCGGGCGTATCCATCTCGATAACAATCAGCGCGGCGTCGTTTAGTTGGGCGTCTCTGATACCGCGGGTCAGGTAGTCGCCGCTGGCGGGGCCTATGGCGTCGTCGATGGTCAAGACCCAGACAGCGTTCTGTGGAGGCATTGTCGCCGTGCCGCCATCCTCAGCGAGGACCAACGCGCAGCCGAACAAAGTGCATAGGGTGAGGACGATCCGCAATGAACGTACTGTATTACCCATGGTGATCCCCTTCCAGCACTCGCTGGCCGTAAGCCCGTTCAGACCGGTACGCGATTACTTTAATCCCTTGCCGGACAGGCTACAACACCGATGCAGCTCTAATGACTTGACCGGCGCGACTTAGTTAGAGTGACCTTTTCGGTGTGATAGACTGGCGCATGTCTAATTCGAGGGAACACAGATGGATTACCAACAGATCATCTACGAGAAGAAGGACCGCATCGCCATCGTCCGCTGCAACCGGCCGCGCTACCGCAATGCCCAGTCCAGGCTGATGCTGGAGGAGATGGACGATGCATTTATGAAGGCTGAACGCGATGCGGATGTGAGGGTGGTCATTCTGCAGGGGGAGGGTGAACACTTCTCCGCCGGCCACGACCTCGGCACGCCGGAACAACAGGAGGACCTCGAGAGAAGACCCTACCCGGAAGGTACGCGGGGTCATCTGCAGATGACCTGGGACCTGTTTGTGGATTGTTCCTTGCGCTGGCGGGATCTGAAGAAGCCCACCATTGCCGAGGTGCAGGGATACTGCATCTTTGGTGGTTATCTGATCGCGTCCGTGATGGATCTGATCGTGGCAGCCGAAGACGCACTCTTTCTCCCTTCGCATCTTCAGCTCTTTACGGCCCCCTGGGATCTGGGGATTCGCAAAGCCAAAGCGATCCTGTTCGAAAACCGGTTCATTCCGGCAGCGGAGGCATTGGAGTTGGGTCTGGTTCACAAGGTCGTGCCGAGGGAAGATCTGGCAGCGGAAACCTGGGCGCAGGCGGAGCGCATTGCCGTCAACGATCCCCTCTCACTCAGGATGTTGAAGGCATCCATCAATGGCGCCCAGGATGCCATGGGGTACCGTACTTCGGTGCACACCGCCCACTCCAACTACATGATCCTGACTCAAGGGAGAGGGGTGGCCCGGAGTGGCGAAAGAAGGCTCGGCGGCGTAGCCAGCGCGTTGGATAAACTCAAGGCGCAACAGGAGAAGTCCTAAACATCTCAACTGGATCGGCTAACGATGTTGTTATGACGCGATGATTGAGACAACGATCAGGGGCTTTGAACTGGCATTCGAAACATCGGATCATCAGTTTTCGCCGCGAGCAATCGATGCCGGCACCCTCGCCCTGCTTTCCGTGGTGGATTTCAAAGAGGGAGAAAAGGTGCTCGACCTCGGTTGTGGTTACGGGGTGGTGGGAATATTGGCTGCCAGGATCGTAGGTCCAGGCAACGTACTCATGCTGGATAACGATCCTGCTGCGGTGGAACTGTCTCGGATGAACTGTAAACGAAATGGCCTCGAGGGGGTCGAAGTCATCCTCAGCGAAGGTTTGGCCGAGGTCACTGCGACCGGTTTTGATCTGATCCTGTCCAATCCACCCTACCACGCTGACTTCTCCATTGCCCGGCAGTTCATCGAGAAGGGCTTCAACCGCCTTGCCATCGATGGGCGAATGGCCATGGTCACCAAGCGGCGCAAGTGGTACCGCAACAAACTCAGCTCGATCTTCGGCGGTACGCGCGTGCAGGAGGTGGATGGCTATCAGGTTTTTGAGTCCGTCAAACTTCAGTCCAACTATGCGAACGCCACGCCCAGAAGGTAATCTGCAGCTGATCTGGCTACTGTAGCCTTCGGGGGTCGCCGTCGGCAGCATCCCGTTTTTGCGTTGCACGCATCCCCTGGGGCAGGATCGATTCGCCGCAGCTTGGACAGGTGGGCTCCCCTTCGATCCCCTTGGCGAGGGATAGATGCAGTAACTGTGAGGCTTCCGCTGCGCTGATTCCCAAGTTGTGACGCAACTCTTCCAGGCTCTGTTCCTCGCGATTCGTCAACTCGCCGTCCTCAAGCACGTCGTCCAGCATGACGTTGTAGGCTTCCCTGGAGCGACTCAGCTGACTTGAAAAGCCGGATGCCAGAATTCCCGCTGGTAGTGCCACCATGCCCATGCCGATGATGGTGATACAGCCACCGAATAACTTACCCATAGGCGTAATAGGCGTTACGTCGCCGTAACCGACGGTGGTTAAGGTTGACATGGCCCACCACATGGCGGCGGGAATACTGCCGAATGCTTCCGGCTGGACCTCGTGTTCGATCACGTAGATGCCGCTGGAGGTCAGAATCAGCAAAACGAACAGGACGAAGAACGCAGCGACAAAAGAACTGGCCTCTTCGCGCAGAACGCTCAGCAACACGTTCATCGCGCCGGAGTAGCGCGTCAGTTTAAAGATGCGCAGCAGGCGAAACACGCGCAGAAAACGCAGATCGATGGAGAAGGCCATAGACAGATAGAAGGGCAGAATGGCGATGAGATCCACCAGTGCCATGGGTGTAAGCATGTGGCGAATGCGTGCGGCGATGGGGCGATCGTCTGTGCAACTCGGAAGGTCCACACAGGACCACAGGCGAGCGATATATTCCATACTGAAGACGGCAACGGAAAAGAGTTCGAACAGGTACAGTTGCGAGCGGAATCTGACCTCGAAAGAGTCGACCGACTCCATGATGATCGCCAGTATGTTCAGACTGATCAAGATCATCAGGAACAGGTCCATCAGGAAACTCAATCTGTCCCCTTGGTGGGCCGTTGCCAGAATCTCAGCCGTACGCTTTCGCATCGATGCGCTACCGGTTATAGGAATATACACCTTTATAGATAAGTGTAGTGCAGATGTAGGAATACCCGTACAGCGGTCTTACTGCTGGCAACTTATTCGGCGGCTGCTAAAATGGCCTGAGCAAGAGCCGCAAGCTGCCCCAAACGAGATACGCATGGAAAGAATCGAATGGTCCGACGAATTCAATATGGGGGTGGGGTTATTCGACCAGCAACACAAAGCGCTTCTCCACTTGGTCAACCGCTTGATAGATTCGTCCGGCGTCAGTGATGACCAGGCGATTGTGGCTGATGTCATGGCTGAATTACTGCGCCTCGCATACGATCACTTTGATTATGAAGAGAAGTTTATGGTGCAGTATGGCTATCCGGATTACGAGGCGCATAAGAAACAGCACTTGGATTTCATTCACAAGACACAAGCCCTGAGCGAAGCTGCCCAGCTTCGCGTGCATGGAGTGCCCGAGTGGCTCTTGATCCATGTTAGAAAGTGGTTCGGCGAGCACATTCGTGAAGAAGATATGAAATACAAGACCTTCCTTAAAGAAAGCGGCATGACCTGATCGGGTCGTAATCGTTCTTTTCCTGCACATTGTTGGACTTTCCTATCCTCTGTTTTTTCCCATCGTGGGTATGACCTGTTTTGCAGTGGCGCAGATTATTGCCCACTACCAGGTCAGCAGCGAAATGGATGCAATCAGTGACCTCAGCGAGTACGCCGTCAAGGCCAGCAACCTGGTTCACGAGTTGCAGAAGGAACGTGGCATGAACGCCTCCTCCTCGGAGGAACTGGCGGCCACTGCGGAGGAGAACTGCTCCCTCGCGGGGCAGTCAACTCCTTCCACTACTAGCGGCGACGCACCTCCGATTTTTCTCCATGGAAGGCTCTTGTATCTCCGCAGGCAGTGGGAGACTATAATTCAGTAGAGAGCTGATCGATGCGAGATGAAAAGAGAACCAAACAGCAGCTCATTGAAGAGCTGACGCAACTGCGCCGGAAGGTGGCGGAACTCACCGATGGCAGCGAATCCCAATACAGAGACTTGGTGGAAACGGTCCAGGATCTTGTATTTCGCTGCGACAGAGAGGGTCGGTTTACCTATCTGAATCCCGCCTGGGAGACGACCGTCGGCTACAGTCTTG
>CEPV01010407.1_pt1 | contig 42507 bp, 39 predicted proteins | sample 530451 | NCBI WGS metagenome assembly CEPV01 (sample SAMEA2620097, study PRJEB7988) | marine metagenome | isolation source: saline water (ENVO:00002010), including
ATATTTAATAACAATAATTTTTTAAATAAATTAAATTTTATTTATTGGATTTTAGGACCAGTAATATTCTTTATAGTAGAAAAATATATTTATTTTAGAATTAATGAAAAAAATTATATCAATTACTCAAACTTTTTTCTTTTTGTTATGGGATTAATACTAATAAAAAAAAACTAACATTAAATACTAGATAGCTATTTTAATAAATAATAAAACTTGGTTTCGGACTATCTAAAGAGCCGAGTATGGGACTCGAACCCACCTACTACTGATTACGAATCAGTCGCTTGAACCAACTCAGCTAACCCGGCATTAAATCATCTAAATATTTGGTAAAACATAACATTTTTTTGTTATGGGAAAAACTATAAGAAATAATAGTCGAAAACAAACACATATTCTTGTAAATATATTTATTACTTAAGATACAGTGTTTTTTATTATTCATAGAGCAGTTCATTCGTAATGCGTAGGTCAGCGGTTCGATCCCGCTCAGTGGCTCTTTATATTATTATCTTTATTAAAAAGCGTTATAAAGGATTACTCAACACCGAGTAAATCTACTTCAAATACCAGGGTTGAGTTCGGCGGGATGATGCCCATATCCTGGTTCCCATATCCCATATTTGGCGGAATTGTTAATTTCCGCCTACCGCCTACTTTCATACCGGGGATACCTTCATCCCATCCTTTTATAACCTGCCCGGCCCCAACGGTGAAGCGGAATGGTTCCCTGCCGGGATTCAAAGAAGAGTCAAATTTCGTCCCATCTTTCAGCCAGCCCGTATAATTCACTGTCACAATACTATGGCGGACGGCTTCAGCGCCTTTGCCCACAACAAGATCTTCAATGATTAATTCACCGTTCATGGTTTCTTTTTCCTTACTGCACCCGGCAACCAGAAGTACGGCTGCCAAAGCGAATATTTTTAAAGTATTTTTCATGTTTTTTCTCCCGTAGAAAGGCGGAAGTTTACATCTATTGACTGATTTGAATTAGCGTAAATTTCTTCACATGAATACTGTTATATTCGATCATGTCAGCCACACCAACGCTTTTTAGCCGGCATTTGCCTCCCCTGGCGGATAGGGTCCGACCCAGTACATTAGAAGAATTTATCGGGCAATCCCACTTAGTAGGTTCAGACAAAATCCTTTCTAAACTTTTGTCAAAGAAACAGCTATTTTCCCACATTTTCTGGGGTCCACCCGGGACGGGAAAAACCACTTTAGCGCGGATCATCGCAAATAGTCTGAAAGCAGAGATCCATGAAATTTCTGCCGTTTCCAGTGGTGTAAAAGATTTAAGGACAGTGATAAAAAAGGGAGCGGCCAACCGGGACTTGGGCAAGCCCACTATTTTTTTCATTGACGAAATTCACCGCTTTAGTAAATCTCAGCAGGATGCTCTGCTCCACGCGGTGGAAGAAGGAGTGGTCACCCTCATCGGCGCCACCACCGAAAATCCATCCTTTGAGGTAATCTCTCCCCTCCTTTCCCGCTGCAGAGTCCTAACCCTGAAACCCTTAACTGAAAACCAGTTAAATGAGGTTTTAGTCCGGGCTAAAAAAAATGACATTCTTTTATCAAAGGGAAAGGTCAAAATCAGCAAGAATGTCAAAATGATGTTGATTCAATCCAGCGGCGGTGATGCGCGAAAATTATTGAATACATTGGAACTGGTCGCTAGTATGGTCGGTAATGAAGGTACTATCACAAAAAAATTATTGAATGAAGCCCTCCAGAACAAAACACAACTTTATGATAAGACCGGGGATTATCACTATGACACTATTTCCGCTTTCATTAAGTCAGTTCGGGGGAGCGACCCCGATGCGGCGGTGTATTGGCTGGCGGTCATGCTGGAGGGGGGCGAAAAGCCCGAATTCATCGCCCGGCGCCTCATTATATTAGCGTCGGAAGATATCGGCAACGCCGACCCCCAAGGATTCACCATCGCCACTTCTGGTTTCCAGGCGGTGCACATGATCGGGATGCCAGAAGCATCAATAATTTTATCCCAAGTAACAACTTATTTGGCTTCAGCGCCGAAATCCAACGCCAGTTATATGGCCGTGAATCAAGCCATGGCCAAAGTCCATCAAGAAGGGACCCCTGGTGTACCCCTCCATTTACGAAACGCGCCCACAGAACTCATGAAGGGATTGGACTATGGTAAAGATTATAATTACCCCCATAATCACCCGGATCATTTCGTGGATGTAAACTATTTTCCTGAAGGAAAGCAGGAAACCTTTTACCGCCCCACGGAGTTAGGATATGAAGAGTATATCCGGGGTCGGCTGAAAAAACTTTGGCCGAAACGACATTCTGAATGAAACAGTTTTTTCAGTCCAATACATGTGTTATGGTGAAGGCCATTTGCCTTTTCATTTTCATTATTGCGTCTCTTTCCGCCCAGGACGACCGCCTCCGCCTGAAGCAGGCGGATATCTTGGAGAACATCACCGTGAACAGTACATCCATGCAGTACCTAAAAGGGAATGTTATTTTCAAGAAAGGTGAAATGACCATGAACTGTGACTGGGCCCGCTTCAACCAGCGCACAGAACAGAGTTTTTTATTCGGCAATGTATCCATGGTGAAGGACGCCCAGAACCTCACTTGCGACTCCCTTTTTGTGGACTCCCCCAAGGATATCATGATCGCCTACAGCAATACCCATGTCTGGGATACCACTTACAGCCTGGTGGCGGACACCCTCTTCTATTTCTCCGAACTGGACAGCGGTTCTGCCAATGGCAACGCCATCCTCATCCAGGATAAACAAACCATTAAGGGGGATCGTATTGAATATGTGGATTTACCGGAAGTGGACGGAGTTTCCTACGCCGCCCGGGGGAATGTAACCATAACAGAAGAAGGCCGCCTAGCCACCTGTGGTGAAGCAATTTACGACCGGGAAAATGGCAAAACCGTGCTCCGCATAAAGCCGAAAATTGTGGACAATAACCAAACTATCGCCGGCAGCGAGATCTACCTTGAATACGATGAAGAGGTGCTCAAAAGCCTGTTCATCCCCAACGAGGCCCACGCTACCCACCCATCCAAAGGGGTACGGGAATGGATCGAAGTGGCGGACGGAGACACCACCACCTATCAGGATTCCCTTTCCTTTTCTGATGATATGACTGGTTCCATCCTGCGGGGATTTTTCTTGGATGGCAACCTGGACTCCATGCGCCTGGAAGGGATGGCCACTACCCTTTACCATATTTTTGAAGATTCGGTGTATCAAGGAAAAAATGAAGCTTCCGGTGATACAATTACGATGAAATTTGGTGAAAATGATTTGGAAAAGATTTTTGTTTCCGGCGGTTCCCAAGGCACCTATACTCCCGACTCCACCGGCGCTGATGTGGATGGTCCGGTGGTTTATGAATCTGAGGATATCGAATATGATGTGGCCAACGAATTCACCGACCTCCATGGTGATGCCATTATTGATTATACCAATGTCAACCTAACGGCAGGCTTCATCAACGTGGCCTGGCGGAACAATCTTTTGAAGGCCCTCCCGGAATCAAAACGGGACACAACTTACGGCCGCATTCGCCCATCCATGGTAGAAGCAGGGGAAGAACCCATGGTAGGCGATACAATGGTATACAATTTAGAGACCCGTCATGGGAAGGTTATCCACGGTAAAACCAAGGCACAAGACGGGTATTATCACGGCCAGGAGATCCGCAATCAAAGTATGGATGTATTCTATATCGATGATGCTGCTTATACCACCTGCGAGCTCGATGAACCCCATTTTCATTTTGAGAGCAAAAACATGAAAATGATCAATGAAGATAAAGTGGTAGCTCGTCCCATCATTCTTTATATTGCCAATATTCCAATTTTTGGATTACCCTTTGGTGTCTTTCCTCACCAGAAAGGCCGCCGCCATTCCGGGTGGATCATGCCTTCCTACGGGACTGATGCAAGATGGGGCGGTTACATCAATGGTCTCGGTTATTTTTGGGCGCCCAATGATTATTTCGACTCCAAATTCACCATGAGCCTTTACGATCGGGACGGGGTAACTCTTCGATCCAATAACACGTATTCAAAACGGTATGCCTATTCCGGGAGTTTCTCCTTGGAAACAAAACAGATCTTTTCCGGTTCTGTACCGCCGGAAGAGCGGGATTTTTCAAAACTGTATAAAAACAAGCAGAGTGATTATGTGGTTCGCTGGAGCCATAACCAAAAAATGCGGAATAACCAGTCCGCCGCCGTAAGCGCCAGTTATTATTCCAGTGGTGATTACAACCGCCGAACCGGGATAGAACAAAGCAAACGCCTTAACCAGCAGGCCGTTTCCAACGCCACTTATTCCAAACGCTGGCCTAAATCCAAAAACAGCTTGAGCTTGAATCTTTCTTCCCGCAGGGACCTCATGGCTGAAAGAAAAATTGACCTGAATTCTGTATTTTACACCAACCCCAGTCGGGCGGGCCAGCAAGTCAATATTACCAATAATACACTCCCCCAGATGGCTTTTTCCCACAGCCAGCGGGCTCTTTTCCCCACCAAGGCCAAGAAGAAAAAATGGTATAATAATATCAATTATCACTACTCTTCCCGCTTTACAAATAACCTAAAAAATTATTACGAATCCGAGGCCTATGCCCTGGATGACACCACCACGGCCTACCGGTGGAAAATGGATGCAAACGAAAATCCAACAGCCCAGACTTTCGCCGACTATTTTATGTCTCATTCATCCGGGCTGAATATGTCCGCCAAAATTTTCAAGTACCTTAATGTATCCCCCAATATTCAGCTCAAATCAGACTGGGTAAACCGCACTTATATCGGGGCAATTGATACGACCGGCAAAATTAACAAAAATGAAGTGAAAGGCTTTGCCGCCCGTACTACAGGCTCTTTCAACCTCAGTATGAGTACCCAGGTTTATGGCCTCTTTCCTGTCAAGATCGGCAAAATCAATTCTATCCGCCATACAATTGCTCCTTCTGTTGGCTATTCCTACCGCCCTGATTTTTCCCAGGAAGTGTTCGGCGCCAATCCCGGTTACTACGAAATCATTCAGCAAGATAATGGTGAAGTAGTGTATTTCGACCGTTTCTCCGGTACAATGGCCGGGGGCACCCCACGGGGCGAGAGTCAGTCCATGAATATTTCCATGAACAATGTATTTCAAGCCAAGATCGTGGACGGGGATAAGGAACGGAAACAGGACCTTTTCTCCTGGCGTACGGGCACCAGTCGGAATTTTGTGGCCGATGAATTCCAGTGGAGCAATATCAGTTCGTCCGTGCGGGCTAATGTAAGTAAAAAACTAAACCTGGATTTTTCCATGGTCCATGACTGGTACGATTTCGATAAAGAAAAGAATATGCGTATCAACAAATTCAAGACTAGTGGCGGCGTCCCCACACCACGATTGATTAATGCAAGTTTTTCAACCGGTTTTAGGTTTGCAGGAAAGCGCCTTTCTTTTGACCCGGAGGAAGAAACCACTGAAGAAGATACCACTGAAACTGAAGAACGGATGGATGGCGCCAATTTACTCGGCATGTATATGGGCGGTGGCGATACAGGCCAAAAAAATACTGGTGAACTGTGGTCCACCTCAGCCAGTTTCAGGTTTTCTTATAACAATGCCAATCCAAATAACACCAATAAAACATTCTGGATGTCTACTAATTCCACCATCCACGTGACGGAAAACTGGAAAGTGAATTACAACGCCCGCTTTGACCTTATTAACCAGGATTTGGTAAGTCACACATTCTCCATTTACCGGGACCTACACTGCTGGGAACTGAGTCTGAACTGGACACCCAGCGGCTATGCCTCGGGAGTCTATCTTAAACTGAATGTGAAATCGCCCAACCTTAGGGATCTGAAACTTGAACAGCGGGGCGGAACCTTTAGCCGTCCTTCACTTTTTGACCGATAGATTTCATCAGTATGGAGTGGCTTGACTGTGTCAAGCCATGCATCAACTCAATTGATGCAATCCATATCAGAAATTTGGGTTTCTTTCTGCCCTGTAGCAAACTCGATCATAATAATGGAGGTCTCTCATGTTTTGTCCCGAATGTAAAAGTGAATATGTTGAAAAAATAAATGTCTGCCAGGACTGCGGCGTGTCTCTGGTTGAACTTAAACCAGAATCGGAACCCTTGGAGAATATGACATGGATATCCATTGCAGATTTTGATGGCGCCGCATTGGCCGAAATGGCTGTGGTACTATTAAAACAAAATGATATCCCCTGTTATACCAAAGGTGATTTTTTAAGCTCTGCTTTCGGAATTAATGCGTCGAGCCTGCCCGGCGGCACTGTAAAATTATATATTCCTGACTCATTTAAGACCCAGGCAGAAGGCTTATTGAAAAATATTATTTCTGAAAATGGCTAAGGTGACATGGTCACTATTAATTAATTGTTAAGTAAAATCTTTAATTAAAACTTTTGTAATCTCTCCTCAATATTTTCAACAAATTTCTTAAAAACAAATGACATTTATCCGAACTATCAAAGGCACCCAGGATATTCTCCCGGGCCAAAGCCACCGCTGGCAAGCCCTGGAAACCACCATTCGCAATATCATGGACCGCTACGGGTACAAGGAAATCCGCACACCTGTTTTTGAGCGGACTGAACTTTTCGCCCGTGGCATAGGCGAAGAAACGGATATTGTCTCCAAAGAAATGTATAGCTGGACGGACCAGGGTGGTGAGAACCTCACCCTGAAGCCGGAGCTGACGGCCCCTGTGGTACGGTCATTCATCCAGCATAATCTCGGTGGACAAAGCCCCATCAATAAGCTCTATTATATTGATGCTCTCTTTCGGAGGGAACGACCCCAAAAAGGGCGCTACCGCCAGTTCCACCAATTCGGGATTGAAGCTTTCGGTTCGGAACATCCGGAAATTGATGCGGAAGTGATCGCCCTGGCCATGGCCTTATTCAGTAATATCGGGTTAACAGGGCTAACATTAAAACTCAATTCAATTGGTTCTCCGGAATGTCGTCGTAACTATCGTAATGCTATCAGAGATTTTCTCACCCCCCATTTTGATGAGTTGAGCGAAACGAGCCGTAATCGATTTGAAAAGAACCCCCTCCGCATCCTTGATACAAAAATTCCCCATGAAATTGAGATTTTGAATGACGGCCCCAATGTCAGTGATTCATGGACGGAAGAAGACAAAACCCATTTTAATGAAGTTTGTGCACTTCTTGATGCAATGGGAATCCAATACGAACTGGCTCTCCGCCTTGTCCGCGGGCTGGATTATTATACCCGCACTACATTTGAGATCACTTCCACCGCCCTTGGCGCACAAGATGCCATCTGTGGTGGCGGCCGTTATGACGGTCTTGTAGAAACACTAGGTGGCAAACCTACCCCGGGGATTGGTTTTGCCGCCGGGATGGAACGGATCCTGTTGGCCCTGGGCGAGGAATCATCCAGCTCAAGTACTAATCAAGTATATATTGTAGGACTTGGAGATGCGGTACGCCCCACTGTATTGGAATTGGCAGAAAATCTAAGACGAAATAATGTAGCCACTGAATTCGATACGCTGCGCCGTTCCATGAAGGCCCAGATGCGGGAAGCTAACAAGGCGGGGGTCAAATATGCCATCCTGATCGGGGACCAGGAATTGGCTTCGGGACAGGCAGAAGTAAAGGATTTATCCACCGGGGATCAGCAAAAAATTGCCTTGGATGCCTTGGTTGCCCACATCAATTCTTTGCCTTTTTAAAAATTTCATTTAAAAGGCTTTGTACAACTCTGTGCGTGAAGAAAAAAGAGTTAAAATTTGTCTGGTTGAGACGGAAAATGAAGTCAATAATGAAATTGTGGACAAATTTTCCAACGAAAAGCAGGCTAATTTTAAACTTTTTAATTATGTATCAGGTTTTTCAAATCCTTTTTATTACATTAATATATGCGCGTGGGAATGATGAATTTCCGCTGATTGAGTTAAAAAAGATTTAGATGAGTACAAAACCATTATTAATTGTTGAGTCCCCTTCCAAGGCGAAGACTATCTCCAAATACCTTGGGGGCGAATATAAGGTGCTGGCCTGCGTGGGCCATATCAAGGACCTTCCAAAAAAAGAATTGGGCGTAGATGTGGATAACGACTTCACCTTTACCGAAGAGGTTCTCCCGGATAAAAAAGCTTTCATGAAAGAATTCAGGGCCTTTGCCAAGCAAACGAACCAGATCGTGGTGGCCACTGACCCAGACCGTGAAGGAGAAGCCATCGCCGCCCATATTGCCAGTGAAGTGGACCCGGATAAAATTTCTCGTGTCCAATTCACTGAGATCACCAAAGAAGGTGTCGAGGAGGGAATGAATGATTTTCGCGCTATAGACCAGGATCTCGTCGAGGCCCGCACCGCCAGGCGCATTATTGACCGTTTGGTAGGATATAAAGTATCCCGTGTCCTATGGAGCACTTTGAACAAGAATATGAAATTTGTTGAGGTTTCTCTCTCTGCCGGCCGTGTTCAATCTGCCGCCTTGCGAATAATCGTCATGAGGGAGCGCCTTCGTCAAGCCTTCCACACTGCTCTTTATTATGATCTTAAAGCAGAACTCCAAGCAGGAGAAAATCCGTTTTCATCCACCCTGATTCGTGTGGACGGGAACCGCATTGCCACGGGAAAAGATTTTGATCCCAATACGGGAAATCTCAAAAATGAAAAAGCCCTTTTGCTCTCCAAAGCCCAGGCGGATGAACTGGTGAAAGAACTAAAAAACGGACCATGGACTGTTTCTAATGTAGAAGAAAAAATAAGGGACTCCAACCCAAGGCCTCCATTTACTACGTCCACTCTCCAGCAGGAAGCGGCCCGAAAACTCCGCTCTTCAGCCCGAAAAACCATGCGTACGGCCCAGCGTCTCTATGAACGGGGATTCATTACCTATATGCGGACCGACTCTACTGCATTATCCGCAGAGGGGATCAACGGTGCCCGGAATGAAATTATGTCTCGCTTCGGGAAAGAATTCCTGCCGGACCAAACCAGGGTTTATGCCGCCAAAGTAAAAAATGCCCAGGAAGCCCATGAGGCCATCCGCCCTGCCGGGGTGATTTTTGCAAAAGTGGATACAGTCCGCAATGCCATTGATGAGGATGCGGCCAGGCTCTATGACCTGATCCGGAAGCGGACCTTGGCATCCCAAATGAAGTCCGCCAAAGTGAAGCGGATAACTGTCACAATTGAAAACCAGAAATCGGAATTTCGCGCCAAGGGCAAAGTAATTCTTTTCCCTGGATATATGGCCGCCTATGTAGAGAGTACCGACCACCGCAGTGGGGTAACCGAAGACCGGGAAACTATCCTGCCGGATATGACAAGGGGACAAACTCTCACTTGCAATTCGCTGAATGCAGAGGAACATACTACCAAACCGCCGGCACGGTTCACAGAAGCATCCTTGGTAAAAGAATTGGAAGCCCAGGGTATCGGCCGCCCATCCACATTTGCCAGTATTATTGATACTATTGTGAAACGCACATATGTTCATCGTGACCGGGGTAAACTAACACCCACATTTTTAGGTGTTGCAGTGACCCAACTTTTGGAAAACCACTTCACTGCATTGGTGGATAGCCAGTTCACCGCCAATATGGAAGATGGGTTGGATGCCATTTCCCGCGGCGAACTGGATGCCCTTCCTTTCATGAAAGAATTCTATTTTGGTTCCGAAGGAATGAAAGGTCTTGAGGATATGCTGGAAGACAAAGTGGATATCGGCAAGGCTTGCTCCGTTCAACTGGAACACGGCGGTGATCCCATCGAAATCCGCGTGGGGCAGTACGGGCCTTTCGTCCAGCGGGGTGAAATAAGAAAATCCATACCCAACGATGTATTTTTTGGGGATTTAAATGTAGATAAAGCCCTGGAGATCCTTAACCGGGAAATCAATGAAGACCGGGAACTGGGAAAAGATCCTGCATCAGGTGAAATGGTGCTAGTGAAAAATGGCCCTTACGGACCTTATGTCCAGTTGGGTGAAACCAGTAAACGGAAGGGCATTCCCAAGGGCACGCCACCGGCTGATGTTGATCTTGAGATGGGACTAAAGCTCTTATCTCTCCCCCGCACACTTGGAAGACATCCGGAAACGGGCGAAGAAGTAAAAGCGGATTACGGCCGTTTTGGACCATACGTTACTGCAGGTAAAGGGAAAAATGGAACTATCCCCCCTACCATGTCTCCATTAACGATTGCGCTTGATGAGGCGTTAGAATTAATTAAAAAACGATCTGGCGGTTCCCAGGAATTACGTACTTTAGGTAACCATATTGAAACAGGGGAATCCCTAGTGATTAAAACAGGTCGCTTTGGTCCTTATATTACCGATGGAAAAGTAAATGCATCCCTCCCTAGGGATACGGACCCGGAAAAAATGACCCTGGAAGAAGGGGTAGCCTTGATCGATAAAAAACGGGCCGCACCACCAAAGAAGAAACGCAGGAAAACCAAAAAGAAAAAATGAAACGATCCCTGCTCATCCTAATCCTGATTGGTATCCTTTGGGCCGATGAAAAAAGTGAGTTGATCATCGAAGTCAAGCGGAGCCTCATGGCCGTTTGCTGCTGGAGCGGCACGGTATACGATCACGGTAATAAGGAGATGGAAATCGAAATCGCCGGTATGGTAAACACCGGGAAAACCAAAACCGAAATCCTGGACTATTTTATTGATAAATATGGAGAGCGGGTTTTAGCCGTTCCCAAAGCGGAGGGGTTCAATGTCTTTGCCTGGCTGGTTCCGATTTTCATCTTCGGACTAGGCCTTACGATCATTTTTCTCTATATACGCACTAGCAAGGATGAAACCACTTCTGTCCCTTCTCACGCTGACGATTCTATTGCATTCAGCGATGAAATTGAGCGCGAGTTGAAGGAGTTGGATTAAACTCAGTTATTGCCCGTCTGCCGAGCAGGCAGGAGATCCCGCTATGGCGGGACGGGGTATGTAATATTTAGACTTTAAAACTTTTTAAAATAAAATGATCATTTCATTCATCATTTCACACCATTTATTTATCCAATTAATTACCTAATTTCCTCTCCTTATTTCTGAATAAAAATTAACGGAGTATTTACTCAATCATGAGTATCGACAAAATCGTATCCCTCTGCAAACGGCGGGGATTCATTTTCCAGAGTTCTGAAATTTACGGTGGCTTCGGAGCCGTCTACGATTACGGTCCCCTAGGAATCGCCTTAAAGAATAATATATCCCAACTCTGGTGGTGGGCCATGACCCAACTCCACGAAAATATTGTCGGGCTGGACAGTGGTATTCTCATGCATCCCAGGATCTGGGAAGCTTCAGGCCACGTAGGCGCCTTTAACGATCCATTGGTGGATTGCAAACAGTGCAAAGCGCGTTACCGCGCTGATGAATTATTCGACGGTAATCCTGAAAATGGCAAATGGGATGAAATCCAATGCCCAAAATGCGGCACGACAGGGAATCTTACAGAACCGCGCCAGTTCAACCTCATGTTCAAAACCCATGTGGGTTCCGTGGCAGATGACGCCAACGTGGCCTACCTCCGCCCGGAAACCGCCCAAGGCATCTATGTAAATTATCTCCTCACCCAGAATGCTATGCGCTTAAAAGTTCCCTTTGGCATCGCCCAGATTGGGAAGGCCTTCCGGAATGAGATTGTGGCCAGGAATTTCATCTTTCGCACCCGTGAATTTGAACAAATGGAAATGCAGTATTTTGTGAAGCCCGGGACCGATGATCAATCCATGGCGGACTGGAAAGATGAACGTATGGTGTTCTACAGTCAACTTGGTATTGATGCCACGAAACTTCGCTTTCATGAACATGGAGAAGGTGAACTAGCCCACTATGCCAAAGAAGCCTGGGATATTGAGTTTGAATTTCCATTTGGCTGGTCCGAGATCGAAGGGATCCACAACCGCACGGACTTTGACTTGGTCCGGCACCAGGAATTTTCCGGAAAAAAGATGGAAGTATTTGATCAAGTGAACAACAAACGCTTCCTCCCCTACATCATTGAAACATCCGCCGGTTTGAACCGAATGCTGCTGGCCGTCCTCTCCGATGCCTATTGGGAAGATGATGAAAATAACCGTGTGGTGATGAAACTCCATCCTAAGATCGCGCCGGTGACAGCTGTGGTTTGTCCATTGGTAAAAAAGGACGGACTCCCGGAATTGGGCCGGAAGGTCATGGACATCCTGAAACCTCACTTTAAAGTAATCTACGATCAGCAGGGCTCCATCGGAAAACGATATTACCGACAAGATGAGGCGGGCACGCCATTTGGCATCACCATTGACCATCAATCCACGGAAGACCAAACCGTAACCCTCCGCCAGCGGGATACCCAGCAACAAGACCGCGTAGCCATTGATCAGTTGGTAACCGCCATCAACGACAGCATGGAGGCCAATTCATGAACCGCCACTTGACATTCCGCTCCGGGAATCCTTCCCTGAATGCGAAAACATTTTCCGGGTTTGAAATGACAGAGGGCGCGTCCATGACCATCATGGGCACCGTACACAAAACAGCCCTGGCTTTATTGCTCTTGATGACCACTGCATTATTCACTTGGAATTTGCCCTTAGGCGATCCCCGGGTCAATGGATTGATGATGCTTGGTATTTTGGGTGGACTCGGTGTTGCCATTCTAACTGTATTTAAACAACATCTGGCAAAATATACCGTACCGGCATATGCCCTCCTTCAGGGATTGGCCTTGGGGGGCATTTCTAAATTCTTTGAAACCATGTATCCAGGCATCGTAAACCAAGCTGTTATGCTCACCTTTGGCACACTAGGTGCCCTGCTGTTGGCCTATCGCTCCGGTATCATCAAAGCAACGGAAAATTTTAAACTGGGTATCGTAGCAGCCACGGGCGGGATCTTCTTCGTTTATATGATTAGTTGGATCTTGAGCTGGTTCAGTGTCAGCGTGCCCGTGATCCATTCCAATTCCAATATGGGTATTTTATTCAGTATCGGCGTGGTGGTAATTGCCGCACTTAACCTTGTGTTAGACTTTGATTTCATCGAAGAAGGAGCCGAAAAAGGGGCCCCGAAATACATGGAATGGTACGGCGCCTTTGGGTTACTGGTCACATTGATCTGGCTCTATTTAGAAATCCTGCGCTTGCTCGCAAAACTCTCATCTCGAAGGAATTAATCTATGAAAAGATTTAATAGCGCCATGGGCGCCATCATGAATGGGGCGGACTTGAAAGCCGATGGTATGGTCTGCCTTGATGCACAAGGAAATATTGCCATGCCCTTCAACACCAAAGGCATGTACCGGGGCTATATCAAAAGTGATGAAAAGCCCATTACTATGATTTATAAGAACAAATAATCTTTGGGTTCCTGTGCACGGATTTTAATTTATGCACAGGTTAAATGAGGATTATTAATTGAAAAAAGGATTTCATTGGAATAAGTGGACGCGGAAGACCCATTACTGGGGGGCCTTTGCTATTTTTCTCCCTATGTCCGTTATAATCGCGACAGGAATCCTCCTCCAGCTCAAAAAGGAAGTGGCTTGGATTCAGCCTCCTATTGCCAATGGTGAAGTCCAAAACAATCCTATTATTTCCTTTGATGATATTTTGGCGGCTGCCAAATCCGCCACCGAAGCAAATATACAATCCTGGGATGATGTGGATCGTCTGGACGTGCGCATTGACAAAGGTATTGTAAAAGTCCGGGGCAAGAATCGCTGGGAGGTCCAAGTAGATACCCATACCGGTGATGTGCTCCAAGCGGCTTACCGCCGTTCAGATTTGATAGAACAACTTCACGATGGTTCCTGGTTCCATGACAAAGTCAAGTTATGGATCTTCTTTCCCACCGGAATCATCCTGCTCGCTTTGTGGATGACGGGAATCTATATGGTAATCCTTCCCTATACCGTAGAATGGAAACGAAAGAAAAATTCATGAAGCACTTGATTCTCGCTCTATCCTTGGTTTTCTCCGCCTGTACTGTACCCACGTTTGACATAATCATCAAGAATGGTCAGATCGTTGATGGTAGTGGTGGAGGCCTCTTCGAAGCAAATTTATATATTCGAGATGGGAAAATTGTTACGGTCGGCCATTTGAAAAAAGCCATGGCACCTGAAGAAATCAATGCCACCGGATTGGTCATCGCCCCGGGCTTTATTGATATGCATACTCACTCAGAACGAAAAAGTTTACAATTCCCCGCCGTTGAGAATTACCTCCAACAGGGAGTCACCACCATGGTAGGTGGCAATTGTGGTGGATCGCCCTTCCCCATTGCTGATTTCATAGAGGAAACGGAAGCGAAAGGAATAGGTCCAAACCTCGCTTTATTGGTGGGGCATAACACTGTGCGGCGAAAAGTCATGGGTACAGAAAATAGGTTAGCCACAAATGAAGAATTGAAAGCCATGCAGTCATTGATTCAATCTTCTATGGAAGCGGGCGCCTTTGGTATGTCTACGGGATTGAAATACATCCCCGGTGCCTATTCCAATACGGATGAAGTGGTGGCCTTGGCATCCACCGTATCTGAAAATGGGGGCTTCTACGCCACCCACATGCGGGAGGAAGGCATTGGATTGATCAAATCCGTTAAGGAAGCTATTGAAATCGGCAAGCAAGCCAATTTGCCGGTGCAGATATCTCACCATAAAGCGGTAGGAAAATCAACCTGGGGTAAAAGTGTAAAAACCCTGGAACTGGTTGATAATGCCCGGGCCGAAGGGATCGATGTGACTGTGGATCAATATCCATACACGGCCACCAGTACTACCCTCACGGTGGTCTTTCCCGCTTGGTCCTTAGCCGGTGGTGGGATGGATAGTTTAAAAGCACGGCTGGATGATCCCGTTCAGCGGCAAAAGATCAAGAACGGCATTGTCTGGAATATTGTTTATGATCGTGGCGGCGGTGACCCCGCCAGCATCGTGGTGGCCAACTATCCGCCCAATACAGATTATAATGGAATGAACCTAGACCAGATCACCGAATCCAAGGGCTTTGAACCCACACCGGAAAATGCGGCGGAAATCCTCATGGATATGGTCTATGCCGGCGGCGGTTCAGGTATCTACCACTGCCTCAATGAAGAAGATGTGAAACGCATCATGGTCCATCCCCAGGTGATGCACGCCTCAGACGGCAGCACAATCGAATTCGGGAAAGCTCAGCCACACCCGCGGAGCTACGGTACTTATCCAAGAGTGTTAGGTCAATACGTTCGGGATCAAGGGATCATTTCACTGCCTGAATCCATTCGAAAAATGACCAAACTCCCGGCATCCGTTCTAGGACTTAAGGAAAGAGGGGAGATCGAAACGGGCCACTGGGCGGATCTGGTAATCTTTGATCCTAACACCATTATTGATAACGCTACCTGGGAAAATCCACATCAATATCCATCGGGCATTTTATGGGTGATTGTGAACGGTAAAGTGGCTATTGACCATGGAAAATGGACTGGGATACTTCCGGGTAAAATACTGAAAAAGACACCCTAACCCAAATGGCACAGCTCAAGCGATCGCTGGGTCTTACCGACGGAATTGCTTTATTGGTTGGTATCACCATCGGCTCCGGTATTTTTGCCACACCTCAAATTATTGCCGGGTATCTCGATTCGTTTTCAACAATAATCATTTTATGGATAGGTGTAGCCGGTTTTGTTTTTGTCGGTGCCTTGATTTACGGTGAACTGGGCAGCCGTTTCCCCAATACCGGCGGTGAATATGTGTATATCCAAAAGGCTTTCGGGCCTTTCTGGGGATTTCTATTTGGTTGGGCACAGTTGTTTATTATTCGTACCAGTCCTGCTGCGGGACTTTCACTTATTACCGCAAATTATATCGGCTATTTTATCCCAATAGATCAAACAGTTAAAATCCTGATTGCAATTGGCGTGATTGTTATTTTCGGATATTTAAATTATTTGGGGGTTGAACGGGCCAGCTACTATAACAAATTTTCCTCAGCAACAAAAATTGCCGGACTCTTTTTATTTGTTTTGATTGGATTGATAATCATTAATGGCGATTTCGGCAGGCTCTCTATCCAGGAACATCCAACAGCAGTTTTAGGTCCAATAGGAAATACTGTGGCGGCACTGATCCTAATTCTTTTTTCCTTCATTGGATGGGACCGCGTCGGTTATGTCGCCGGGGAAATGAAAAATCCAACCAAGGAAATTCCTCAATCCATGTTAATTGGAATGCTGGTCATAATCGTTCTTTACCTGGGGACCAATATTCTTTACCATTCTGTAATCGGTATAGATGCAATGCGGATGAGTACAATTGTAGCTTCGGACACTGCCGTTCATTTATTCGGCACCATTGGAGCGGGGCTGATTTCACTCATGGTCATTATATCGGCCACGGGAAGTATTAATGGTACAATAATGTCTGCCTCCCGGGTCTATTATGCCATGGCCCGGGATGGCCTTTTATTCAATTGGCTAAATCATATTCACCCAAAATTCCAAACACCGACCCACGCCATTATCGCCCATTGTACCTGGGGAATCGTCCTTATTTTAGTCCGCCAGAATTTTGAAACAATTGTTGCGGGAATGGTTTTTGCCATCTTGATTTTCTATGGATTTACCACGGTGGCTTTTTTCAAGTTCCGCACCGAAGACACGGGCAATCCGGACGGGTACCGTCTTCCCTATTACCCCCTTCTGCCGGGCATTTATTTAGCCGGTATAATTGTTTTGGTTATATTGCGAGCCTGGTATGAGTGGGATAAATCGCTTCAGGACCTGGCTTTTGTTTTCTCGGGTATTCCAGTCTATTTTATCTGGTTCAGATCAAAGCATATCCAATAAAGACTATAAAAAGTCCTTTAAATCAACTTTAATTGGCCAAACGATTTGAAGAATAACATTAATTATATAAATGTTATCAGCAATTTTTATTTATTTGACTATATGTTATTCCACCTGTTAAGTGGACCTAGTATAAAAAACTAGCGGCTAAATATAGTTAAATAAATATAACCATATTACGTTCTAATTTCTCTGGTATTTCATCCCGATTAAAACTGAGGTCCAATAAATGAAACCGTTTCGCATCCTGCTCACAGTAGTGATCACCTTTTCCACATTAATTTATCCATCTCATCCTCTCCCGGTTTATGGTAAAAACGGGATGGTGGTTTCCACCAGCCGCCATGCTTCACAAGTGGGAATTAATATATTGAAGAAGGGAGGCAACGCCGTGGATGCGGCTGTGGCCGTGGGCTTTGCCCTGGCGGTAACATCTTCATCCAACGGCAATATCGGCGGCGGCGGTTTTATGGTTGCCCGCTTCGCTGATGGAAAAACCTTTACCCTGGATTACCGGGAAATGGCACCGGCGAAGGCCCATTGGGATATGTACCTGGATGATAAAGGAAACCCTATAAGGGGGAAATCCTTGTTTGGCCATTTGGCATCGGGCGTCCCGGGATCGGTTGATGGCCTCCTGAAAGCATGGCGTGACCATGGCTCCGGGAATATATCTCTGAATCAAGTGCTGGCCCCGGCCATCAAATTAGCCGAAAAGGGATTTGATCTTTCTTATTATGAAGCAGAACGGTTTAACTCTAATATAAAACGACTAAGCCAGCATTCGGAGACAAAGCGGATCTTTACCCGGGACGACCGACCCTGGGAATTGGGGGATATTTTTATACAAAAAGACTTGGCCAAAACACTAAAGCGCATTGCAAAGCACGGCCGAGATGGTTTCTATGGGGGTAAGACCGCAGATCTCATCGTGGCTGAAATGGAAAAGGGCAACGGCTGGATCACCTATGAAGACCTGGCCGATTATGAAGCCAAATACCGGGAACCGATTCGAGGATCATTTCAGGGCCATGATATTATTTCTATGGGACCGCCCAGTTCCGGCGGTATTTTGCTCGTACATATGCTGAACATGATCAATGAAATCCAAAATCGCCCTACTGAATTCCCAATTGATTTCAGTTGGAATTCATCAGACTATATCCATGCCCTTACCGAAATTGAACGGCGGGCATACGCCGATAGGGCAGAACACTTAGGTGATGCCGATTTCTGGGATGTCCCCACTGACAAGCTGCTTTCCAGTGCATATGCAAAAACGAGGGTAAATGGGATTGATTTAACAAAGGCAACACCATCCAATGATGTGAAATTTGGTAATGGCAGCGCCTACGAAAGTGAAGAAACCACCCACTATTCTGTGGTAGACAAAGATGGAAACGCAGTTGCCGTAACGACAACCATCAACTGGGGCTATGGTAATGGTGTTACGGTTACGGGAGCGGGATTCCTGCTGAATAATGAAATGGATGATTTTTCCATCAAACCGGGGGTGCCCAATATATATGGACTGGTGGGCAATGAAGCCAATAAAATCCAAGGAAAAAAGAGACCTCTCAGCTCCATGACACCGACGATTGTCTTAAAAGATGATAAACCCTTTCTGGTCCTGGGCACACCGGGAGGATCAACAATCATTACCACCGTTCTGCAAAACATCCTCAACGTGACTCTCCATGGGATGAATATCAAGGAAGCGGTCGCTTCTTCCAGATTCCATTCCCAATGGCTGCCGGATATGGTTTTTTATGAAAAGTATGGTTTATCCAATGATGTTGTGGAGAACCTGAGAGCCCGGGGTCACGACATGAAACTGCGGGGCGATATCGGTGAAGCCAACGGTATTATGATTAATGAAAAGGGATATTGGGGCGGCGCCGATTCAAGGGGAGAGAATATCGCAATCGGATACTGATCAGTTTATTATACTTCCGATATTATTCTTTTTAAAAGGCTGGTGAATTTTTCTCCGGCCTTTTTTGCAGTATCTATTACTTCTTCGTGAGTAAGGAGTTTGGGAGAAATTCCAGCAGCATAATTGGTCAGGCAGGAAATGGTTAATACTTTCATACCGAGTTCACCAGCAGTAATAATTTCAGGCACCGTACTCATTCCAACCACATCTCCTCCCAGGCGCTGCATATCTTCTATTTCCGCCGGTGTTTCATAGGAAGGACCAAGCGTCCAGCAGTAATTACCGGTAGCCAATTCAAGCTCCAGATCAGAAGCACATGATTGCGCGACTTCTATTAAAATCGGATTATGGTAAGGACTGCCGGTAAATAATTTTGGGTCAGCAGCGCTGTGACGGTAAGTACAATCCATATGGCCCATTATAGCCATGAGTGTGCCGGGGGGACAATCTTTATTCATGGAACCGGAAGAATTGGTAATAATCAAATGATCGATGCCCAATTTAGAGAAAAGACGAACCGGGATAGTGATTTCATCGAACTCATATCCCTCGTAATAATGGAACCGGCCTTTGGCGGCCAGCACTTCAACGCCATCCAGTGAACCAGCCACCAATTCACCCGAATGTCCCTCAACCGTAGCGCGGGGGTAATCAGGGATATTTTCATAAGGAATAATTTTTTGATCGGACAGACCATCCGCAAATCCACCTAGTCCAGACCCTAACACGACGGCAATACGGCCGCCAAATCCAGATTGGTCAAAAACCTGTTCAGCCATGAGATCAATATTTATCATGCCACCGTTCTTACGGCCAGTTGGCCGCAGCCCGCATCAATATCGGTACCCTTGCTCCAGCGCACTGTTACGGTGAATGGGGCATTTTTTAAGGATTGTAAAAAAATGTGAATTGTTCGTTCTGCCGGCCGGTGAAATTCGCCGCCAATCTCATTGTATGGAATCACGTTCACCTTATAGGGCAATGCCTTCAATAGACCAATCAATCGTTTTCCATCTTCAGGGGAATCGTTGATCCCTTCCAAAAGGACATATTCAAAAGTGATGAAGCGCCGTGTTTTTTCATAATAATAACGGGCGGATTCCAAGAGGGTTTCCAGGGGATGTGTGTTTGTTAGGGGCATAATTTTCTTCCGTCGGTTTTCGTCAATTGCGTTGAGGCTGATGGCCAGTTTGAACTGGTGATTTTCATCGGCAAACTGCTTAATTCTGGGCACGATTCCCGCAGTGGATATTGTAATTCTGCGGGCACCGAAACCCATGGTTTCATTCAGGGTCTTTGCACTTTCAATTACCCGGCGATAATTCAAAAAAGGTTCACCCATTCCCATGAAGACCACGTTGGTAATACGGGACTTTGATTCCCTTTGGAGATGAATAACCTGATCCACAATTTCTCCGGCGCTGAGGTTTTTGATGAATCCCATGGAAGCCGTGGCACAAAATTTACAATCCACCGCACAGCCGACTTGGCTGGAAATACAAACGGTGGTTCGATCTCCATCATGCATGAAGACAGATTCAATATTGTGACCATCTTGGGTTTTGAACAGGAATTTCCGTGTTGGTTCAGTTTCCGATCCGGAAATATGAATAATTTCCAGCGGGTGCAATAAAAGAGTGTCATTTAATTTTTCCCGCAATACTTGAGGCAGGTTTTCCATTTCATCCCATGAACGCACATGATGTTCATAAATCCAATTATTAATTTGTTGAGTACGAAATTGTGACTCTCCCATGGCATCCACAAGGGAATTTCTTTCATCTGATTTAAGTTCCAGGTAAGAATTTTGTCCTTTGTTTTTAGTCCTAGACATACGGTGGAATTTCTATCTGTTGTAATGGTCTCACAAGACATTCTCATTGTTTCATCCTGAGGCCACATGTAAGTTTTCGCCCCTTTTTATTTCCGCAATATTCAGACAAGGATTCTAATGGAAAACAAAACAGATTTGCAATTACTGGAAAAACTGGGTGAAGTCAAGGACCGGTTTTTCAACGAAATCGGGAAAACCATCATCGGACAAAAAGATGTTTTGGACCATATCCTGATTGCACTTCTTTGCAAGGGACATACACTTATCGTTGGCGTCCCCGGACTGGCTAAGACCTTAATGATCAAGTCCATGGCTGACCTTTTGGACCTTACCTTCAGCCGGATCCAGTTCACCCCGGACCTGATGCCCAGTGACATCACCGGGACTGAGATCATTGAAGAAGAACATGGATCAGGAAAGCGGGCCTTCCGGTTTTTTAAAGGACCGGTTTTTGGAAATATTATCCTAGCGGATGAAATTAACCGTACACCGCCTAAAACACAGGCGGCACTGCTGGAAGCTATGCAGGAACATAAAGTCACTGTCGCAGGAAATACCTATGATCTTGAGGAGCCTTTTTTTGTTTTGGCAACTCAGAATCCCATTGAACAGGAAGGCACCTATCCCCTCCCGGAAGCACAATTGGATCGCTTTATGTTCAATATCCTGATTGATTATCCCAGCCGCCGAGAAGAAGTTTCCATCGTCCAGACTACAACCGCGGTAACCAATACACAGCTGGAAAAGGTAATTTCGAGAGATGAAATATTAGAATTTCAGAATCTGGTTCTCCGCGTACCGGTTGCAAATAATGTAATTGAATTCGCAGTTGATCTGGTGGCCTCTACCCGGCCTAGCGGAAATTCACCCGATTTTATCAATGAGTGGATTGATTGGGGCGCTGGTCCGCGGGCATCACAGTATTTAATTTTAGGAGCTAAAACCCGAGCTATTCTTGATGGGCGCCCCACCGCTGATATAGATGATGTGAAATCCCTCACTCTGCCGGTATTACGTCACCGGGTACTCCCGAATTTCAACGCCGAAGCGGAAGGTGTAAGTGTGGATGATATTCTTAACCGTTTACTGGGTTAGATGTTGAACTACCAAAACTCAATTAAAGACTGTCCAACAAAAAACGCCTAACGTGAAACGTCCAACATCCAACGTGCTTGATAAAAGAAAATACCTCGATCCGAAAATGGTGGCCAAACTGGACAATATGGCTCTCCGCGCCCGGCTGGTAGTTGAAGGGTATTTGATCGGTCAACACAAGAGCCCCTACCATGGATTCAGTGTAGAATTTGCGGAACACCGAGCTTACGGTTATGGTGACGAAATACGCCACATCGATTGGAAATTATATGGAAAAACAGACCGGTATTACGTAAAACGGTATGAAGAAGAAACCAACCTGCGATCTTACATATTACTTGATACCAGTCAATCCATGACATTTGCCAGTGGGTCCGTTTCAAAATTGGAATACGCCAGCTATTTATCCGCAGCCCTGACTCATTTGATGCTGAACCAGAAAGATGGAATGGGTTTAGTATTATTCGATGAAAAAATACAAAAATTTATTCCTCCCCGTTCTGCGGCTTCCCATGCCAATATAATTATGAATGCACTGGACCACATTCAATCTGGGCATGATACCCAAATTCGGCCCGCGCTGGATCACATGGCTGAACGAATTAAAAAACGGGGAATGGTAATTTTAATTTCTGACTTACTGGATGATCCAGAACAAGTACTTATGGGCTTAAACCATTTCAGGCACAATAAACAGGAACTGATTGTCTTTCATTTACTCGATAGGCAGGAACATGATTTTCAATTTGGGAATCGGACAAAATTCCGAGACCTTGAAACGGGGGAAACGATTACCACTGAACCGTGGCACATTCGTTCAGCCTACCAGAATCTAATTGAATCGTTCCAGAAGAAGTACCGCTTGGGCTGCCGCAATCAGAAAATTGACTATGTGCCCCTATTTACAGATCAACCCCTGGACAAAGCCCTGAATAAATATTTAAATAAGCGACAAAGAACTGGATAAAAAAAGCCTCCTTTCTATCTTCGCTGCACTTCGATAAATAAACCGGGGGACTTTTTTAATTTAACTTAAAATCTAGACTTGTTGATCAGCCGCCCAGTTTTTTGGCTTTTTCGTAATAACGGGTCGCTCCTTCCGGGTCACCCCGTTTAATCAACACCCGGGCCATCCCCTTATAATGTTCGGGGTTTTCCGGATCCAAAGTAATTAATTCACGGTAAAACTTGGAGGCACGGCGCCACTTTTCTGCATTTTCAAACGTTTGCGCCATTCCTACCAAAGCTTCCGTATCATCAGGGTTGAGATCATAGGCAGACATAAAAGCATCTTCTGCATCCTGAAAATTATTTAACTGCATATTCAATACACCCAGGTTAAAATAGAGGTCTGCCTTTGATGATTTATCGGTTTCAGTTTTGATGGCGGCCTCGAATGTTTCCACCGATTTTTCTTTTTCTTCAAGATCATAATAAATGGTAGCCAATTGACGGATCGCATGGGTATTGAACGGATCAAGTTCAACTGCTCTTTTTACATATTCCAGGGCGGACTTTTTGTCGCCCGTTATCGAAAGAAATTGTCCTAACGCCAAATTTGCCTGGAATTCATCAGGGTCGATAGTGACAGCTTTTCTGGCGTTTTCTATCGCTTTATCAGATTCCCCCATTTCGAAATAACAGGAAGCCAGGATGGAATAAGTCTGTCCTTCCGAAGCATCAATCCGTGTAGTTTCATTGAATATTTTAATTGCTTCCTCTAATAAAGCTTTGTCAGGATCGCTTTTATAATCGTTGTATTTGCGAACTGCCACATTATAATTGTTTGCCCAGAACATACTCCTATAATTCTTAACCATTTCTTTTACGGAGCGATTGGTTTGGAGGATTTTTTTCTCTGGATCAAGGGCCATTGCCTTGTCGAACATTCCATTCATTTTCCCCCATTCACGTTTTTTGGCATGAATATGGTAACCGACTTGAACCATAATTTCGGGATTATCCGGTTCCACTACTAGGGCTTTAAATAAATATTCTTCAGCTTGGGCCCAGTCTTCATTTTTAATGGCCATTTTTGCTGTGCTATATTCATGGCTGGGACACCCCAAAATCACCAAGCTTAAAAGAGACAATAAAAGAATATTTGTGCGATTTTTTAATAACATGTTTCCTCTATAATTTTAGGTCGAAACTAGTTCGAGAAGTTATAGGATATCCTGTCTCTATTCAAGAGCTAAGCACAAATATTCCCCCGGTGAAATTCCCTTCTGTTAAAATAAAAATAATGTTGATTGGAATTCTTCCATTTTTGTCACCGCAAATTGTGCCCCGGGCCCCTGGATAATTTCTTCTGCCAGATAGCCGCCGATTTCACCAGCGCGGCGGGCATCGTACCCCTTTGACAGAGCGGTTAAAAATCCAGCGGCATACATATCCCCGGCCCCAGTAGAGTCAGTGGCAGTAATAGGGCGCGGGAGTAGTAACATCTTCTTGCCCCGGTCCAACACTAAGGAGCCCTTTTTACCTAGTTTTACACCCGCTTTATCAATAATCCTGCAGAGTTGGTCTGTTGATACTTGGTAATCGTCGGTCCCGAATAAAATTGATAATTCAGATTCATTAGCAAATACTACATCAACATCATTTTGAATCATTTCAAGAAATTCATCTTTATTGCGGTTTACAGCAAAAGGGTCGGCCACATCAAATACAATTTGTGTATCATGCTCATGGGCAATGGCGAGAGCGGTTTGAATGGCCAATTTTTGGGATTGGGTGTCCCACATATATCCGGTGAAATAAAAGAACTTGGCGCGGGCTAATTGTTCTTGATCAATATCTTCCTTAGAGAATTCCCGGCACATGCCCAAATGGGTATTCATGGTCCTCTCCCCATCAGGTGTCACTAAAATGATACTGGATCCAGTTACGCCATCCCCTTGAACAAGGCCCGATATTACCCCATATTGTTTCGCCTGCTGGATATAAACATCCCCGAATTGGTCTTTGCCGATCTTTCCCGCGATGAGGGCCGGCACACCCAAACCGGCACAGGCCAAAAGGGTGTTCGGAGCCGAACCGCCGGGGCGATAAACAGGCGTACTGCCTTTGAAATAATCGAGGATTTCTTTTTGGCGAATTTCATCCACCAGATGCATAACGCCTTTTTCAATACCAAGGGCATTAATGTCATCGTCCTTGGCAGAAATAACAACGTCGATCAAGGGATTTCCGATACCATAGATTATAGGAATGATCGAATTCATATTCAGGAAATTTTATCTTAAATAGGGTTTAGCAGGAATAAAATCTCAAATTTTCACCGGCAGATTTTACTCGCCCTTTTCCTTATGGCACAAGGCGGTTTTATCTTATATCCCCCATCATAACTGTTACTTGATAATTTGTTAAAGACTTGCCCACTCCTAATAAGGCCATGTATATTCACTTGTCATGGATTCTAAGACCTTCGCCATAATCACCGATGTGCACTCTAATGTTGAATCGCTGAAACATGCCATTTCGATTATTGATAATCGGGATGATATTTATCAAATCATGTGTCTCGGTGACTGCTTTGCCCTTGGCCCTGATCCAAAAACAACTTTGGAATTGCTGGAATCCATTCCGGATTGCATTTTTATCCGGGGCAACCATGACCGGTACCTGTTAGAAAAATTATGGACCCAAGAAAGACCAAATCTCGAAGGAATGTCTCCCGATGATCCGATTTGCCAAGCCATCGTGGCTAACCAGAAATGGACGGCAAGCGAATTGGGAAATGACGGTGTTTCATTTTGTTCCGCGATGCACATCGCCCATCGTGAAATTATCGGTACAACTTTGGTTGAATTTACCCATGCCTGGTACCAGCGGGATGACATGCCCCCTAGTATGGATGAAGCTTTGGCCTGGCGCAACCATGTCGCCACTGCAAGACCAGAAATAGAACAGTATATTTTTATCCACGGCCATGCGCATGCCCCCAGGAACGAATCCAAAGAAAACCTAACGATTCTCTGCCAGGGCGCTACGGGACTACCTTTCGATGAAGATCCCCGCGGCGCGGTTGCGTTCCTCACAGTTGGTGATTCATTTAATTGGGATGTAATCCGGTATGAGTATAATAAATCGGTTACAATCAATTTATTAGAAAAACGACAGCCGCCCTTTTACCATAATCTAAAAAACACAGTCCGCTACGCTTCCGTTCGAAACGACCTTTAAGGTCAGCATCCTTTCCCCTTAATTTCTCCTCCTTAAAAATAGAGTATCATGCCTTATTTCGACCATAGCGCCACAACACCCATTCATCCTGCTGTATTGGAAAAAATGAATGTAGTTTCTGCCTCCTATTACGGGAATCCCTCAAGCATTCACTCTTCCGGGAGAAAATCCAAGGCCATTATTGAAGAAGCACGGCGAAACATTGCTGCAGCCATAGATGCGGAATCCTCAGAAATCATTTTTACCGGAAGCGGATCAGAAGCAAACAATATGGTATTATGGTCCTTAAGGCAAGCCGATAAAAAACACGTTGTCTCGTCTGCCATTGAACACCCGGCTGTTTTAACGGTTTTGCAAAAACTGGAGCCCCTGGGCATTACATATTCCGCCCTTCCCGTGAACAACCACGGGAGAGTGAAGCCCCAGGATTTACAGGATGCCATCCAACCCGATACAGGCTTGATATCAATCATGATGGTGAATAATGAAGTGGGCTCAATTCAACCGATAAAAGCGCTAATTGAAATTGCAAAATCTGCCGGGATTCCTTTTCATTCGGACACCGTTCAAACGTTAGGAAAAATTCCAATATCTGTAAAGGATATTGAAGCGGATATGATGAGTTTTTCCGCCCATAAATTTTATGGTCCAAAGGGCGTGGGATTTCTATACAAAAGAAAGAACACCAAGCTCAAGCCCCTTATTATCGGTGGGGGACAGGAAACCAGTTTCCGGGCCGGAACTGAAAATGTACCGGGGATAGCAGGCATGGGCGAGGCGGTTCGTCTTGTTAAAGAAAACTTGATCCAAAGGATGAACCACCTGGAAAAATTAGAATCAATATTTCTGGATCATATTCAAAAGGCATGTCCGGAAGTTATTATCAATGGATGCCCAAAACATCATATTCCAGGTGTTGTCAGTGCTTCATTCCCGGGCCAAAGAAGCGATATCCTGCTGGCTAAACTTGATCGCAGGAGTATGGAAGTCTCCAGCGGATCTGCTTGTGGTTCGGGCTCGGTTAAACCATCGGCCGTTTTAGAAGCCATGGCCATTCCCGAAGATCAGAATGTTTCAACTCTTCGGTTCAGCTTTGGACGTGAAAATACAGAATCTGAAGTGATCGAACTGGCCAAAGTACTCGGCGTGATCACCAATGGCTGATCCAATAATTGTCGGAATCAGCGGCGGCGTAGATAGCTCCGTTACTGCTCTCCTCTTGCAAAAACAGGGATACAAAGTTGAATGCGTCTTCATGAAAAACTGGGAAGGGAACGACGACGAAAACTGTACGGCTGAAGAGGATTACAGGGATGCCCTGGCCGTTTGTGACCATTTAGGTTTGCCGCTTCGGAGCGTCAATTTTGCCCGGGAATACTGGGATAATGTATTTGAATATTTTATAGACGAATATAAAAAAGGGCGCACACCCAATCCAGATGTACTCTGTAACCGGGAAGTCAAGTTCAAGGCTTTCCTGGATTTTGCACTGGAGTTAGGCGCTGAAAAAATTGCCACCGGCCATTATTCTCGTATAGAGAAATCTAACGGCCAATTCAAATTGCTGAAAGGACTCGATCCGGGAAAAGACCAGAGTTATTTCCTCTATTTACTCGGTCAGGATGCACTCTCAAAAAGCATGTTTCCCATAGGAGAAATTGAAAAAACCAATGTACGGAAATTGGCACAAGAATCGGGTTTAATTAATCACGCTAAAAAAGACAGTACAGGTGTGTGTTTTATTGGTGAGCAGAAATTCTTTAAAGATTTTCTGAAAAAATACATACCTGCACAGCCGGGTATAATTGAAACTGTTGATGGACAAACCTGCGGTGAGCACGACGGTCTCATGTATTATACCATGGGACAGCGCAAAGGTTTAGGCATTGGCGGCGGACATGGAGATAAGGAGGCGCCCTGGTTTGTGGCTGAAAAAGATTTGGAGGCCAACACCCTTTTTGTGGCCCAAGGCCATGATCACCCCGCCTTGTATCATGATCAATTGGCGGCCGATCAATTACACTGGATGGGCGGTGCTGTGCCTGATAATCTTGACGGGATAACGGCAAAAATCCGCTATCGTCAGACGGACCAAAAATGCGAAATCCATAATTTATCACCAGATACCTGTGGAGTACATTTTGAACAGCCCCAATTTGCAATCACACCGGGACAGTCCATCGTTTTTTACCATGGGGATGAATGCCTTGGCGGGGCCATAATTAAGAGTCGGAAATAATTCAAAAATGGCTGGAACAATTACCTTTAATTCTTTGTATTTTACCCATGCTTATGAAGCCGATCATTAAAGGAATAACAACACTTGCTGTTCTTTCAGCTATGGCATTCGGGCAATTCCGTGCGGATTTACCGGCCCAAAGTCTGCCTGTTAACAGCCGTGGATTGTCCCATGCCCAAGGATTGTCCCTGCTGGACGCAAACCGCTTTTCCATAAATCACAGTTTTGGTATGAGCATGATGAGCTTCGGGGGCCAATCCATGACTGTAGGTGCCTATACCAACCAAATGAATTACATGCTGAAAAATAATTTAAAGTTATCCACGCAGTTCAGCCTGGCTTCTCCCATGGGGGGTGTTAATCCTTATGCCAGAAATGGATTGGGCGGTTCTCAGCTTTATTATGGCGCCACTCTAGATTATCAACCGACTGAAAACTTATTTGTGAAATTCAGCCTGGACAATTATCCCCGGTACGGCTTTGCCCGACCATACTCTCGCTTATATCATTCGCGCTAGTGGCAAAGTTAAAACGTCGTAAATCATCAAAATTATTTTCAACTCCCCGTAAAAAACCCCGGGGTAAACACCAACGTATGGGATTGGTTAATGCAGGGATCGCAGTTTTATCCCTTTTACTTGTGGCCTTTATTTTTTCTTTTTCCGGTAGACAAGCCCAAAGCGGCGTACCCATAGAAGTTAAATTCCCTTCCATGCCTGATTCTCCAAAGCTGGCCACCGAAATTTATGAAGCGAACCCTGTTTTGGATGTAGAAATTGAAATTCTTAATGGCTGCGGAGAACCGGGGCTGGCGGCCAAATTCTCAGAGTTTCTAAGAACTGAACGGGTAGATGTTGTCCGCTCTGAAAATGCAGATCATTTCGAATATGAAAAAACCATCCTTATCCAAAGAAATGAAAATGTAGAAGGAATGAAACATGTCGCCGCTGCATTGGGATTCAGCATTGATAATCCCCAACAGGTGATCACTTCTGCAGATCCAAATTTAGATGTGGACCTTACATTGATAATTGGGAAAGACTATCAATCCATTTCGCCGATTCAATCTTATTTAAAGAATTAATTTTATACTTTGACTAACCTTTCACCTGTTTCTGCAGCCACTTCAACTGATTTGGCGGCACAAATTTCGCATTTTGCCTTGGATAAAAAAGCTGAGCGTATTCTCAGTATTGAAGTTAGGGATCTCACGAGCATTACCGATTATTTTGTTATTTGTTCCGCCGATACCGATATCCAGGTAAAGGCCATAACGGATTCCATCCGCAAAAACACGGACCACAAACCTATACGCATCGAGGGGTATGAACACCTGAATTGGGTTCTGCTCGATTATATCGATGTGGTTGTACACATTTTTCGTACGACGGAACGCAATTATTACAATATAGAAAAACTTTGGGCCGATGCCCCAACGACAGAATACACCGATGACAATTTTACCACAGCTGATTCAAGGGCTGGCTGATTCCCTGTCCGCTCTTGGGCTACCGGAGCGGGATATCAAATTATCTCCTCCCAATAATCCCGATTTCGGTGATCTTTCCACCAACGTCGCTTTAACCCTAGCCAAAGAGACGGGGCAAAATCCAGTCCAAATTGCCAATGATATCAAGGATTCCTTGGCCTTACCGGCAGGCTTAATTGAAGAAATTTCTGTTACACCGCCGGGGTTTCTCAATTTCAGGATTGGTTCTGAATATTATTACCAAGTTTTGGCTCATATTCTGGCGGACTCCAATTACGGAAAAGGGACCAGTGGAAAAGGTCAAAAAGCAAATGTGGAATTTGTTAGCGCTAATCCAACAGGTCCCCTAACGGTGGGCCACGGGAGGCAGGCGGTACTGGGCGATTGCGTAGCCCGTATCCTGGAATGGAATGGCTACGATGTTACCCGGGAATATTATTATAACGACGCCGGCAGGCAAATGCGCATTTTAGGGCAATCGGTGGAAGCCCGGTATTTTAAAATAAAACTCCCAGAAGACGGTTATCAAGGAAATTATATTAAGGATATTGCAGAAAAAGTTCGTACCGAAAAAGGGAATAATGTAGCGTCCGGAGATCCAGTTTTCAGGGGTAAGGCGGAAGAAATCATTTTTCAGGATATAAGCGATTCGCTGAAAAATCTGAATGTCCATCATGATATTTTTTCCAATGAACGTACTTTTTATGACACAGGTGCAATTGATAAAACAGTTTCGGACTTGGAAAATGAAGGATTGGTATATGGTGCGGACGGTGCAACCTGGTTTAAAACCACGGCTGTGGGTATGGATCAGGATCGCGTTCTCATAAAAAGCACCGGGGAACCCACTTACCGGCTGCCTGACATAGCCTATCACCGCAATAAATTTGAAAGAAAATTTGACTTCATTGTTGATATCTTCGGGGCAGATCACAGCGATACTTATCCCGATGTATTGGCAGCCTTAAAAGCCCTGGATTATAACACCGATAAAGTCCGTGTATTGATCCACCAGTTTGTCACTTTGATCAGGGGCGGTGAAAAAGTCAAAATGTCTACCCGGAAGGGTGATTTCGTAACCTTGGCAGAATTAACAGAAGAAGTGGGTGCCGATGTAGTCCGGTATTTTTTCATTATGCGGGGAATGAATTCCCATTTGAATTTTGATTTGGATCTGGCCGCTGACCAATCGGAAAAAAACCCTGTCTACTATTTGCAGTATGCCCACGCTCGCATCTGCAATATCATTAAACATGGTGAAGCCATGGGTTTATCAATCGATGCAGATTATGACCCAAAATTGCTGGATAACCCGTCCGAGATCAGGCTGTTGAAAAAGCTAGAGCAATTTCCTACCGTGGTTGAAAATGTAATGCAATCCTTGGAACCCCAAACTATAGCAAATTATTTGCATGATACAGCTAATCGATTTCACAAATTTTATTCTGAATGCCGTGTCGTCACTGATGATACAAAACTATCCAATGCAAGGATCGCACTTGTAAAAGCCACACGAAATGTGATAGCCAATGGATTAAACATATTGGGAATTTCTGCCCCGGAAAAAATGTAAATGCCTTCATTTATAGACACTGAACTACAATTCCTTCTTCTTTGTCTCTCCACTTTATTCACTTTGGTAAACCCTCTGGGGATTACACCTATTTTTGTTGTTATGACAGAGCGATTTTCAAAAGAAGATCGACTCAGGATCGCCCGCAAAGGCATCATGACAGGTACCATTACATTGGTTATTTTCACTTTTTTGGGTTCTATCATTTTCAAACTCTACGGGATTACTATTGAGGCATTCCAGATTATGGGGGGTATTCTATTTTTTCGGAGCGGCTTACGAATGCTGGAAGCACAGGTGGGCCGAACTCGAACCACTACATCAGAGCGTGAAGAATTCAAGGAATCTGATGAAATTGCCATTAGTCCTATAGGCGTACCATTGATTACCGGTCCCGGTGCCATTACCGGGGTAATGCTCCTATCGGGAAAAACACCAATGACCTACAGTATTATTACTCTTTTAATCGCAGTATTAATAACCATGACTGCTTTTTATTTTATCCTCAGAGCCGGTGGTGGCTTGGGGGAAAAGATCGGTTTAACCGGGATGAGGGTGATCCAGCGTATCATGGGATTGATCCTCATGGTCATTGCCGTCCAGTTTATTATAAACGGCGTAGAAACGATTATTAATCGATTATAAAATATTGGCGGGTTTACCCGCCGGAACGGAGTATTTTTGGATTTTCAAAAATACGAAGTGGAGGCGGGGAGAATCGAACTCCCGTCCGAAATAGAATCCCGGCAAATATCTACATGTTTAGTCAATCGGATTAGGCTTACCCAATACTGTTCCGCTGACACAACCATATTGGGCAAAGTCTGTTAAAGTCTTATTCTGATATCACAGACAACAATCAGAACCAGCCTATGAAATTGACGCCCTTGAATCCGGCCATAGGCGCACCAAATCCAGGACGGGCCAGCTTAATTAAGCAGCGGCCATGTAGCCGTAATCGGCATTTATGGTTTTTCCAGGTGTTTTACGAGATGCCTGGGCCTCGACATGCCATTTACCACGACGCATATCCCGTCGAAACCGATCGCCCCCATTTTCAAATAGCTATCAGGAATTTACTTCTAAAAAAGGAAATGCCGCAGAATCTTATCACTTGATGAAAATTCTGCGGCTGATTTCCGAAATATAAGGCTCTGAACGCCAACCCAGAGCCCTATCACCTTTTCACTTGCCAACCTCTTCAATTCGAATTCTTAAATGAATCCTGCCAAAGAGGCACTGCAATATAATGGCAGGGAAAAATTTAACGCAATAGGGATTCTCAGTTTTTTTAACTTTTTTTTCTGCAGGACTTAAAGTATCACTTTATATAATGAATTTTATTTTGTCGGCCCTTAATAATTACCATAATTTCGCAGGCAATTTTAGGCCCGTTTAGCTTCCCGACAGAGAAATCCCATGGCCCTGTAGCTCAATTGGTAGAGCAGTGGCCTCTTAAGCCATTGGTTGAAGGTTCGAGTCCTTCCAGGGTCACTATCCTCGTCGGGAATAGAGCAGACCATAATCACTTAGCCTAGGGTTCCCTGTCCGACGGAGGCGGTGAAACCTCCCGCGGGCACGATATATAAAAGGTATACCTTAAAATCTTAAGGTATAATTTATTTTTAAAGAACTGACTTTGGATATAGTAACTAGATCAAAATCAAATATTTGATCCCCCTCACTAATCCAGTTGTGTGTATAAACTAAATAGAAGTCACTCCCTGGACGAATGGTATGTTGAAATTTGGCAAATAGACCCAATGCTTCGGATACATTATCATATTGTATATTGCTGAATATAGCAGTACGCGGAGAGGGATAAATTCCTAATTCAATATTGTATAATTCCGTACGAAAATTATTTCCACTCAATGTAACTTGATTTTTTTCGTACTCGGTTTGAATATTAAATCCTGAAAATGGTTTTATCGAAAATTGAGTTTTCAAAGTTTGCTTTTCTCCAGTCCAGAAATCACCTGTTTGATATTCTAATTCTGTTGATATCATTCGTTTTTTTGATGTTTCAAATTTAAACTGTAATTCATTATTGCTATATTCTTTAACAGGAATGGTTATATCCTCATAAATGGCAAACGGTTTATCTAGATATTCTATCAGGTTCACAATTTTGAATTCGATTTCATCTTGACTCTCAAATCGTACGTTAAATGGCGTTATTGTTGTTTCTTCCTTAAGCATATTATTATCGAGATCAGTCATATACTCATATTGTATACCAAATTCAATTTGTCTTATAAACTCATATTTCTCCGGTCGGGGATGATAACTAAAGCTGGGCTGTATACGTTTAAAACCATTCCGCCGGCTAAAACCCACTGCCGGGTTATACATTTCACCGAATTCCCGGTAAGACACATGAGTTCGAATAATATCATTTGGATAGGAAAATCTTAAACCTCGTGTGGAAAGATCAGAAAAATTAAGATTGGCCTCATTTTTTGGTGCAGTATGATATATGGCAAAAGCTTGGAATTGGAGATTTTTATCACCCATAAATTCGGATGTTTTTAAATCCAGGTCTGCACCGTAAAGGGTTTGATCCAATGCTGTAGAGTCTACTTTCAAATTAACAGCTGAGCGGTTTGTATAGACAAAGCCTAAATAAGATTGTTTCAGTAAAGCTCTTTTCACTCTGGCAACAGAAAAATTTTCTCCGGGTATATTTCCTAAGGGGTTGGTATTTGCCCGAATAATGCCGAGCTCATAATTCCCCACTTGACCGGACAATCTACCACCGTAGTTTATCGGTATTTGTTTTCCTTCGGACAGCCCAATTCTTCGACTAAAAAATGGTGTTACATCATTTCGAGGAGAAAAAGAATAAACGCCAGCGCCTTCAAGGAAAAATCCGCGTTTTTCAGCATACCTTAATGGAAAACGTGTTAAGTTTACCCGACGTTGGTCCACTTCTGCTTCTGCAAAATCTGTATTATAAGTTAATGATCCTTTAATCCCTGAAGTAATGTTCAGAGAAATATCAAATCCCAAATCACTGAGATTATCCGTTTCCATATTTTTTTCTATATTAATTCGCCGCCGGTTTATGCTAACATAGGGTTTTAATTCAATCCCCCTTCCCTGCGTCAAATTTTTAAGTCCTGTAAGATGACCTGCATGTATGGGGGATGTCAATTTTTTATTGCGCTGAAACCCTGTCCATTTTGCATCTTCATTTTTTCTGCGAACCGTACGCTGAAAATTGATGCCCCAAGTATCAAGGTTCGGATCAAAATTTAATGTGCGGAATGGAATAACCACTTCTACAGACCAACCTTCCGGTACAATCACTACTCTTGCATCCCAGATTCCGTTCCAGTCTTTATTTGTTCCCCAATAGGATTCACTACCAATAATAAGGCCATCTCCCATAAGCCCAGCAGGATTCACTTCAAAAAAATAACCGGTACGTCCATCAAGAAAAGTATCCAGGATCCACATGAAACGGTCATCGGTACGGAGGCTCTGATCCCTACGTTTTTGGTAAGCAAGAATTCCATCCGGATAACTGTCAAATAGCATGGCTCCGATATAGAGATAATCTTCGTCATAAATAACATATACTTCTGTTTTTTCGGTACTGGGAGCTCCTTCAATTGGGTCCCGCTGGATAAAATCCTTGGCAGGTGAAACCATTTTCCATTCTGGTTCATCTAAAAACCCATCTAATTCAATTTTACCAGTGGGTATTTGTTTTGTAATAATCACTCGTTTATCATTAGCAATATTTTCCTGAGAAAACAATATTACATTTAAAATGCTAACAACAATCAGACTTCCAGGTTTAAAAAAATTTATAATTCTTTTTTGAATCATATTTATTAAATAGGTTAAAAATACATATTTTATCTTTTGATATTTATTTGGATCACTTGCCCAGTACCGGCAGACAAGAACCACTATCGGCACATTCTGCTTTATATGATATGGGCTTTGATCTAGGGAGTGCTTCTTTTTTTATCTTTTTCTACTAAACGAACGCAATACAATCCGCTGTACATATCTGTGAAAAATATCAGCCCTTTATAGGGGATTGTTCCCCATACATTAGGTGCATTTGGAATATGACCTTTTTGGTGACCTGTTTGAAAGAAAGCAATTTCTCGTCCTTGGCGGTATAGATCCCCTAATAAATCTCCCGAAATATCCACAATTCGGAGCCCACCGTTATAGTACGCAGCATACAATGTATCACTTTGAATCCAATGATTATGCGATCCCGCTTCGGTGATGGTATAAACGGCCTCTTCTTTGGGATGATCAATATCTGTAAAATCTAAAAAGTGAAACCCACCTCTGGGTTGGTATGGTCGGGGTTTATTAGGATAACGCCAAGGAAACCATTCGTCCCCTGCAACAATATAAAATTTTTCTGTTGATTGGCTTTTAAATGGAAATGCAGCATGATTATGGCCATTAGGGTCCACCATATCCGCAATATGCACAGGATTTGAAGGACCTCCCTGCCCTGCTTTCATCAGTAAAGGATTATATTGGATTTTGCCGCGGTTCTTTTCATTAAATTTTAATCCACCTACATCCACCGCATGGACTCCATCTGCCCAATTTGAAGAATAGGCAATACCGTTTTCCACCCAAACATCATGGATGCTGTGACCCGGGGTTGTTAATTCATATACACCGACACGAAATGGGTTTTTTGGATCTTCAATATTGATGATATCGTACTTCCGGCCATTATTCACCGCATACACATGATCCTCATAAATAAATACATTATGAACCCCACCTGTCAAATCATCATTAAATGCGGATAATATTTTCACATGGTAGGGATCAGAAACATCCAACACTACAAAACCATTTTTCCGGTTGGATGCTCCTTCTCGGCTTATCACTCCTATCCGGCCATCCGCTGATATTTTTACATCATTAACCGTGCGAGCATCGACAGTTACTGTATCAATAATCTGCAAATTCGATGGATCGGTCACATCCCAAAAATAAGCTTCCCCATTGGCGCCCCACGTTCCAGTAACGGCAAAATCTTTCCCAGTATGTTCTCCAATTCCGGGCCAGATCCAAAGGTCAGATGTATATACATTTGAAATCAACCCATGACCAACCAATACAATATCTTTGTGAACATTTCTTTTCTCTACTTTAACGGTTTTTCTAACGCTGAACCCGCTTGAGGATGCCGTAACTACATAGATTCCTTCTATTTCAGCAACAAACCGTCCATCTTTGGTTACCTGCGCTGAAGCGGGCAACCCAATACCATATTCTGCTTCTCCACGGTAAGAAAATTGGATCGGCGCATCGGCCACAATTTTTTTCCCTCGATCGAAAGCTTTCACCTTAAATCTGATAACATCACCCGTACGTATTACATCCTTTTCTGTGGAAATGGTAAGTGACCGGACTGGATTTTTCATTATAGATAATTCATGGTCGGCAGAAATAGAATCCACAGCTGCTGTAATAACAACTTTTCCAGAGTTTTTAGTCTTCACAATACCAAAATTATTGACTGTGGCTATTTGAGTATTAGAAGACGAGTAAGAAATGGGGACATCACTTCTGACCAAATCTGCTTCATCATAGACAATGGTATTTAATTGAATAGATGACTCACTATAATATTTATCCATTGAATCTTGAAAAACGATTCGATCTAATTTGGGCTTTGGTACTGTCACATTTACGGCTCCGTATATACGGTCTTCACGCTTGACTGCAACATTTCTGACGCGCAATTTTAAATTCCCCGGCTTATGGGGCTTGATCTTTACTTTCGCATAGCCAGTTGAATCACTGATTCTAGGTGTTGCTTCTAAAGAACGACGTGGTTGACCATAAATCAAAAAAGGGCCATTTGCGAGTTTCCCATCTGCCTTGACCAATTGAATGGACACCTCTCCTGTCTCACCGACATGAAGGAACATGGAATCCGGTTCAAAAATATACCGAAGCGTATCTTTCTTTTCTGAATCCTGCCCCAAGAGACTGGATAGAAAGATAATTGTTAATACAAATATTTTGATCTGGCTCTTCCTCATATTCTAATCTTCCTCCTTACAGGGAAATTACATCTGAGAACAGGATGAATGATTGAATATTTTTGTCCCTGGTATATTTGATAAATTCAGCCCCAGTCGTTAAACTCTACCCTTGATTACTGCATTTTAGGAGGATGTTATGGAGCATTTAGATCGACGACAATTTTTAGGCACTATTGCCAAACCAGCTGCTGTGGCCACCATCGCCATGGCAAATCCCACCATAATGGCCAAAGCCATTACAAAATTCAAAACTGCGACAGGTGATCCAAAATCCATTGCCAAGGATGAATCTTACTGGCGGGACATCCAACAGGGATATACAGCTGACCGCAGCATGATCAATTTAAACAATGGCGGCGTCAGTCCTTCCCCTGCTGTTGTCCAGGAAGCCATGAAGCGCCATCTTGATTTTTCTAATACTTCACCTGCCTATTCTATGTGGCAAATTCTTGAGCCCCAACGGGAACCAGTACGGCGACGGATGGCACGATTCTTTAATTGTGACCCTGAAGAGATTGCACTAACAAGAAATGCTTCCGAAGGTCTTCAAATCTGCCAAAATGGTTTTGACCTAAAAGCCGGTGATGAAGTGCTTACAACCACTCAGGATTACGGCCGAATGATTAGTACTTTTAAACAGCGTGAATGCCGTGATGGCATTGTTATGAAACAATTTAAAATTCCTATCCCAGCCGAAAATGATAGAGAAATTGTTCGGTTGTTTGAAGATAATATTACGCCTAAAACAAAACTCATTCTTATGTGCCACATGATCAATATTACCGGGCAGATCCTGCCGGTAAAAAAGGTGGTCAATATGGCACGGAAATACGATATCCCAGTCATTGTAGATGGGGCGCATACCTTCGCCCATTTTGATTTTGATGCTAATGATCTCGGCTGTGATTATTATGCCACCAGTTTGCATAAATGGCTATGCGCTCCCCATGGTACTGGCATGCTATATGTCCGAAAAGAAAAAGTTGCAGATCTTTGGCCACTCCAAGCACCGGGTGAATGCGGCAAAGATGATATTCGCAAATTTGAAGAAATTGGTACTCACCCCGCCGCAAATTATTTAGCCATAGGTGACGCACTTACATTTCACCAAGGAATTGGCAGTAAAAACAAAGAAGAGCGTTTATTTTATCTTAGAGATCGATGGGCAAAAAGACTGATCAAGCACAGCCGTATAAAATTGCATACTAGTTTAAAACCGGGGAAAGGCTGCGCAATTGCAACTGTTCAGATCAAAGGAATTGATACAGCTGATGTAGCGAAGCATCTTTGGAACAAATATCGTATCTTTGTGGTAGCTATTAAACATCCGGAATTTGAAGGATGTCGTGTGACACCTCACGTTTACACGACCATTGAAGAAATTGACCGGTTTAGCGATGCCATGGAAGCTATACTAAAACACGGAGTATGAGGCTACCAAGGTTACTTTTCCTTATAATTGGATTAAGTCTATTTGCTTGCGAGACTAAATCTGAAAAAATTAAAAAAGTGATATCAACCGCTAAAGCACCCCAGGCCATTGGCCCTTATTCACAGGCAGTTTTGGTGGATGATGTGCTCTATTTGGCAGGGCAAATTGCCTTGGATCCTGAAACAGGCAAATTAGTAGATGGGGGAATTGAGATCCAGACCCATCGCGTTATGCAGAACCTAAATGCCGTGCTGGAAGCTGCCGATTATGGGCTGGAGGATGTTGTTCAAACGCAGGTATTTCTCTCGAACCTTAACCATTATAAACCTATGAATGCTGTATATGCCAAATATTTTACTGACGCACCTCCCGCCAGGGCTGTGGTTGAAGCAGCCCGTATCCCTCGGGATGCCCTGGTAGAAATTATGATGGTGGCACAGAAACCTTAATTATCGCATTCATCTCCTTCGCCGTAAGTTACAATTAATCCGTCCTCCAACATTTCATAGGTAACGACGGAATCAATAAAACCTGCTTCAAAATTTTCCGATTTACCACCGCCATAAAGTGTGTCAAAGGGACATAACCACCGAAACATGGGCAGGGTAATCTGACCCACCGACTGGTTTCCATTTTCTGCTGTAAAGAGGATATTCTGGCGATAGGTCTTAAACACATTTTCTGTCTGATTAATAATCTGGCCTGAAAAAGACAAGGAATAGGTTGTCGGCATCCCGAATCCTCCTCCTGATTCGGCAATTCGGAATTTATCCAAAATAACTGTCGGCAATGTTTCATCAAAAGCTAATGGTTCATCTTTCTGGCAGCCTATGAATAGCACCAACAATAATATCCATTTTGTCATAATGTAAATTATTTCCCTTATTAAAAATTGCGGTTGGAAAATAGGTGATTCTGAATTCGGTTTCAAAACGATAATCATGCGTAATTTCCAGGCCGGTATTTTAAACTCCAGATGAAAAAAGCAATCATTTTACTCTCAGGTGGGTTGGATTCCGCTACATGTTTGGCCATAGCAAAAATTGATGGGTTTAAGCCCTATGCCCTCTCTTTCCGCTATGGTCAGCGTCATGAATTTGAATTGGATTCGGCGAAAGCTGTGGCTAATTCCCAGGGGATCAGTGACCATGTGATAACAAATATTGACTTACGGGCCTTTGGCGGCTCAGCTCTTACAGATGACATTGATGTACCTAAAGACAGGGATGAGTCTTCAATTTCCGAAGATATACCCGTTACATACGTCCCGGCCCGGAACACCATTTTCCTTTCCTTTTCCTTGGCCTATGCAGAGGTTATCAGCGCCAATGACATTTATATTGGCGTTAATGCTATGGATTACAGCGGTTACCCCGATTGCAGGCCTGAATATATTAATTTATTTCAAAACCTGGCCAACCTGGCCACCAAATCCGGTGTTGAAGGAAATAATACAATAACCATTCACACTCCCTTGATAGATATGACCAAGGCTGAGATTATAAAAAAGGGGATGGAATTGGGGGTGGATTACAGTTTAACCCATTCCTGTTATGATCCGAATGATGATGGAAGTCCCTGCGGGCATTGTGATGCATGCCAGCTTCGCCTGAAAGGATTTGAGGAAGCGCATCTCACTGATCCCTTAACCTATTCAAATTGATATGTATTCTGTTAAAGAGGTTTACTACACTATCCAGGGAGAAGGCTTTCATACGGGACGGCTAGCTGTGTTTCTGCGATTTGCCGGGTGTAACTTATGGAGCGGGTTAGAAAAAGATCGAAAAACAGCGACCTGCAATTTTTGCGACACAGATTTTGTAGGTGCGGATGGTCCCGGGGGCGACAAGTTTGATTCCGCCAAGGAATTGGCAAATCATGCTTTTTCATTCTGGCCAGGGGAATCGTCATCCAAGCCCTATCTTGTTTGCACGGGTGGTGAGCCGCTTCTCCAAATGGATGAAGTTTTAATTGAAGCACTTCACGAAGCAGGATTTGAGGTTGCCATTGAGACCAATGGTACCGTAATTCCGCCTGAGGGGATTGACTGGATTTGTGTCAGTCCTAAAATTGGGAGTGAACTTATTTTGAAATGGGGAAATGAACTTAAACTTGCATATCCGCAGCCCAATGGGAACCCAAAACAATTTGAGCATCTGGATTTTGAATATTTTTCCCTCCAACCCATGGATGGGCCTAATCGAGCAAAAAATACGGACAAAACATTATCTTACTGTCGCACACATCCCCATTGGAGGGTGAGCCTCCAAACCCATAAATTTTTAGGTATACCTTAAGGTCAATCATGGAAATTTATAAAGATATCACTTTTGAGGCGGCCCACCTGCTGCCCAATGTACCGGAAGATCATAAATGCCGCCGGCTTCATGGTCATTCATTTAAAGTCCGTCTTACCTTGGACGGGCCCCAGGATAATTCCATCGGTTGGGTAGAAGATTTTGCCGATGTTAAAAAGGCCTTTGATCCGATCTATGGTCAATTGGACCACCGTTACCTGAATGAAATTAAAGGATTGGAAAACCCCACCAGTGAAAACCTGGTTAAATGGATTTGGGAACGGCTAAAGCCCAATCTTAAGTATTTATCTGCTATAGAAGTAAAAGAAACTTGCTCTACAGGATGTATTTACCGAGGTGAGGATGACTAAAGCAGAAGGCAAATATTTCAAATTTCAGGGAGAAGACCAAATCAACCCGGATTTTCTCGAAACGTTTCACTTTGACAGTCCCGATCAATATATAATGACCGAAACCGATGAATTCAGCGCTGTCTGTCCCTTCAGCGGCCTCCCGGACTTGGCTTATGTTAAAATTGAGTATTATCCCACCGGCGGAAAATGCGTCGAACTGAAATCACTAAAATATTATTTCGTCAGCTTTCGGAATGTGGGTATCTACCAGGAAGGGGCCACTAAGCGCATATACGATGACCTGAAAGCAGTTTTAGACACGGAAAAAATCAAGGTTACAACCGTGTATAACACCCGTGGCGGTTTTGACACTACCTGCGTAGAAGGAGCCCTGTCTTAGCTTTTTTCCCCTGTGAATCGCAGCCATAGCAGCTTAACTTTGCCACCGCTTTTTTAAGCAATCCCAGCCCTTTTGGAGATCCGGTAGCTCAGTTGGTAGAGCAGTGGCCTTTTAAGCCATTGGTCGTGAGTTCGAGTCTCACCCGGATCACTCTTCAGTAATTGGATCTATCGTCAAGAAACCCATCTTAACCGGTGGGTTTTTTGTTTGTACCTATAAAGACCTATATGGACATATTTAGACTAAATAGTGTGTGTATAGTGTGTGTGATTTGACGAAGGAAACCGAACCAAAAAGTATGTGTAAATACCCCTACCCTTTATTTAACCCAGAGGCGTTTTATTTTAGTAATACCATCTTTCTTGTCTTAACAAAGCCCTTGGTCTGGATTTGGTAAAAGTAAATCCCTGCCGATACTGGCTGCCCAAAGTTGTTTCTGGTGTTCCAGATAACTGACTGATAGCCAGCAGGTATTTCTTCACTGACCAGCTTTACCACTTCCCTACCTAATATATCATAGATCATTAAGTTTACATGAGTTTGCTGGGGCAGATCGTAATTGATCGTGGTTACAGGGTTAAATGGGTTGGGATAGTTCTGATGCAGGGCAAATTCTTGTGGGACTGGTTTTAATGTAATCTCTTTGGTCCCCTGGCTTATAACTTCACCGCTGGTATCAAACATGCGGTATATGGCTGTAATCGTCACATCTTCTCTGCCGTTAATGATATAGGGTACTTCAATAGACTGTAGT
>CEPV01066314.1_pt1 | contig 42356 bp, 36 predicted proteins | sample 530451 | NCBI WGS metagenome assembly CEPV01 (sample SAMEA2620097, study PRJEB7988) | marine metagenome | isolation source: saline water (ENVO:00002010), including
GATGGTTTTGCCTGTTTCATGGGCCTTTTTTGCAATCGCGGCGGCCTCAAGGATGTTCAAGAATTGCTTGGACACACAACCATGACCATGACGTTGAGATATGCTCACTTGTCCCAAGACCATAAAAGAAAAACGGTAAACCTTCTAAATGGGTTGACCGTTTCTAAAAGGAAAAATTTTGGTCACAAAATGGTCACTTTTTCAAAAGAGACAAAATCGGCAGGTGTGTAATCTATTGAAATATTTGGTGGAGCTGATCGGGATCGAACCGACGACCTCATGACTGCCAGTCATGCGCTCTCCCAGCTGAGCTACAGCCCCTAATTTGCTAAAAAAGATTAACAAACACCGATCATGGGTGTCAATATTTTTATTTTGAAAAAAAAGAAATAGAGCCGGTCCAAGAAAAGGGGCAGAGAATTTATTGACAAAAAATAAGATTATAAATAATATTAGGCGGTTTAAAACAGTACATATTTAATGGCCCAAGACTTTTTTTGTCCAATGGGGTCAGAACCTCAAATCTCAGCAGGAAAGGGTTATGGACCTAAGAAATTTTCAAAACGCGCCGGGAGGGTTTTCACAAAAAGACGCCAAGCCGGATATGTACAAAGAGCTTGAAGCAACAGAACTCTATTGCAACAGATGTCAACAGGCGGTTCCGGTCCGGAAGCGTCTCCTGCTTGTTCTTCCTGAAGGGGACAAGTATGAGTACCTTTGCGCTTTATGTTCTGAGTCTGTGGGATTTAAGATCGATCGGCAGGAAAGTCCGATCTCAGTCATCATTTAGACTTTTTTAAATTTGTAACTGCAGGGGAAAAGATGCTTAGTTTGATGCGTAAATATGCTACCACCTGGTTAATCAAAATCATTTTAGGTGCTATTGTCGTTGTCTTCGTCTTCTGGGGAGTTGGAAGTTACCGCGCACAAAGGTCAAGCCGAGTAGCACTCGTTAACGGAGAAACAATTACAGTAGAAGAATATAGGGAAGTTTATAACAACATTATCGAACAGTTGCGTAAAAGCTTTGGAAATCGTTTGAGCGATGATATCCTTAAGAGTTTTCAGCCCAAAAATCGTGCGATAGAACAACTGATCAGTCAAAGGCTTTTGCTTCAAGAGGCGAAAAAACTTAATTTTAGTGTCTCTGAAGATGAACTCTCAAATTCGATCAGAAATATCAAAGCTTTTCAAATCGCCGGTGTATTCGATACCCGTCTTTATCAACGGGTGTTGAATAGCAACAGATTGACTCCTGAAATGTTTGAGCGTTCTCAAAAAAGGTCGATGTTGACCGAAAAATTAAGGTCCCTGATAGACGATAGTGCCAAAGTTTCAGACGCGGAAGCCAGAGAATGGTTTAAGTGGAATAATACATCGGTCAAAATCAATTATGTGGTGTTTGAACCTGACCGATATGCAGATATTCAAAGCGCTGCGGACGAAATCAATACTTTTTTTGACAAACATAAGGAGGCTTACAAAACCGAGGCCAAAATAAAGGTTCGGTATCTGCATTTTGATCCGGATATGTACAGGTCGGGTATTGTGATCACAGATGAAGAGATAAGTGAATATTATGAATCAAACCCGAAAGAATTTAAGAAGCCGAAAACTGTTGAGGCACGGCATATCGTGTTAAAAGCCGACCAGAGCGCAACCCAGGAAATTGTTGAAGAAAAAAGAGGAAAAATTCTCAATATTCTGAAAAAGGCTCGGGAAGGTGAAGATTTTGTTCAGCTTGCGAAAACGTATTCAGAAGGTCCGACCAGAGACACCGGCGGGTATCTCGGGATATTTCAAAAGGAAGTGATGGTCAGACCGTTTGCTGAAAAAGCGTTTTCGATGAAAGCTGGCGAGATCAGTGAACCGGTCCGAACCCGGCTCGGATGGCATCTGATCAAGGTCGAAAAGGTAAGCGAAGCCTCGCAATTTTTCCTAAAAGAGGCGGAAGATGGCATACGGAAAAAATTGACAGATGAAACAGCGAAAGCGCTTGCGTTTGACGAGGCGGAGACGGTTTCGGATGCTCTATTTGATGGAGATGATTTGGCAAAAGCCGTTGAAGGACAAAAACCCAAAGTCATGACAACAGATTTCTTTTCAAAAAAAGGGCCGGAAAAAGATATTCAAAATTCCCAAAAGTTCGCTGTTGCCGCTTTTGATCTCACCGTTATGGATACCAGCGAAATCCAGGATTTTGGCGATGGATATTATATTCTACAGGTGATTGAAAAAATTCCTGAGGAGATTCCTGAACTCGCTGAGGTGGAGGAGGAAGTAAAGGCTGACCTGATAAAAGAGAAAAAGGATAAAAAAGCGAGTCAAGATGCCGGGAGGCTTCTGAAAGAATTAAAAAACGGTAAAACGGTGGACGAGATGAGTAAAAAATTTAATTTAATCCCAGGTTTTACCGGGTTCTTTAAGCGGACCGAGTCGATTCCGAATATTGGGTATGAACCCGCGATCGCTGCCGCTGCTTTTAAACTTTCGATTGAAAATCCGATAGGAGAAAATGTAATAAAGGGAGATAAAGGATACTATATTATTAAATATGCGGATGGAAAAGCGCCTGATCTCGAAAAATTTGATCTGGAGAAAGAAAATATTAAAGAGTCAAGACTGCGCCAAAAGAGACTTAAAAACTTAGATGCCTGGTTATCACAGATCAGAAATAGATCCGATATTTCGATTGAGAATGATTTTGTCAGATAGCGGATAAAAAAACAGTGAAAAATCTGTTCAGTCCTTTCCGGGCAAAGCGTCAAATAATTGTGTGTCTATCCAAGTGAAAGCTTAAGTCTTTTTATGCCTGCTAAAGGGAACAAAAGCAAAGCCTATTCACTGAAAATATGCCCGGAGTGTTCGACCCGATTGTCGGTTGATACTAGGAGATGTTTTTCATGTCATGCTAAGGTCGGCATAATGGATGCCGGCGGAAGGGCCAAAAGACCCTTCAACTGGCTGGCCTATATCACCTGTTTTTTTCATGGTCAGGCTTTTTCCGTTATCTCTGGGGGGCTTTTTTTAGACAATAGCATTCCCGGGGTTTAAGACCATTCGATTTGTGCTTCGGAAAGAAAAAAAAGACGTGAAACAGCTGTCCGCATTAGATGAGCGTGATAAACATCTTCTTCTCAAACTAGCCAGATCTTCGATAGAATCCGAGCTCATCGAAGGTGAAAAGATTAAACGACCAGCTGAGCCTAAGCCTGCGATGCTTGAAAAACGGGGATGCTTTGTCACACTTCACAAAGGGGGGGGGCTAAGAGGGTGTATCGGCACCATTGAGCCTACAACATCGTTACTAACAAGTGTCGAAGAAAATTCGAAGAATGCGGCGTTTAAAGATCCCCGTTTTCCATCTTTGACAAAAGATGAAATTTCGGACATCGATATTGAGATCAGTGTGCTGACCATTCCAAAAAAATTGAGTTTCGTCGATGGTGAAGACTTAAAGCACAAACTTAAACCCGGTATTCATGGCGTCATACTCTCGCAGGGATGTCATCGTTCTACGTTTCTACCTCAAGTTTGGGAGCAGCTCCCTGATAAGGAAGAATTTCTGGAGTGCCTTTGCCAAAAAGGTTGTATGGAAAAGACTTCCTGGAAAAGCAGCGATACCACTGTTCAAATATATGAAGTGGAATACTTTTCTGAATAATGCGAATTCACATCTGATGCTCTTTTTTCCGGTTCAACCCCGCGTGGCTCCTATAAAGTTAAAGGTAGCTTTTTTGGAGGATGTCGCCCGGTAACCCGTCTAAAAAACGGGATGGACGATTTAAAATTGTTCGTGAGCTTCTGTCATAGATTTCCTCGGGATATGTGAAGTAAAGATTTTCCTTTGCTCGAGTGGTTGCGACATACATGAGCCGCATTTCTTCCTCGAGCTCCTCTTCCTTGTTTATCGAGCGGAGGGACGGAAACCGTCCGTCCAGGGTCCAGATAACAAAGACAGTGTGCCATTCCAAGCCTTTTGCTGAGTGAACCGTTGAAAGGACGAGGCGATCCAGATCTCCGTCATATGAGGATAGCGAATTGTTGATGCTCGAACTTGGCGGTTCAAGGGCCATGTCGGTTAAAAACTTTTCAAGAGTCCTATATCGGTCCATAATGGTCAGGAGCTGTTCGAGGTCCCTTGACCGTTTGGGATGGTCGTCGTATTTTTCCTTTAAAATGGGCCAATAATAATTGAACACCGCTTCACCCATTTCTACAACTGACATGTGACCGGATTCGATCATTGAAAAAAGTTCCTTGAGCCGGTTGAAACCATCGGGATTGCCGGTTTTGATGTTAACGGTAAAGAGTCCGACAATCCCTGTTCTTTTTTCATATAGGGCGGAAAATATATTTTGGGCGGTTTTGATCCCTATTTTATCGAGAAGAAGAAATATCCGGTGCCAGCTGAGCCAGTCGTATGGGTTGGAGATGACCTTTAGATGCGCAAGAACATCCTTGATATGTGCGGATTCCATAAATTTGAAACCTCCCACCTTGATGAAGGGAATTTCTTCTTTGGCCAGTTCAATTTCAAGATCAAAGGAATGAAAACTAGCCCTAAAAAGCACGGCAATCTGGCCAAGGGGTATCTCTTTTTCGCTCAAGTCCTGTATTTTTTCAATCACGAATCTTGACTGCGCATGTTCGCTCTCCGCTGTGATAAGAACCGGTTTGGTTCCCCCGCGTCTCGTGGTAAAAAGGTTTTTTTTGTATTTATTTGCAGCCTGCTCAATTATGACATTGGCCAGATTCAAAATCGGTTGAACGCTCCGGTAGTTTTTTTCGAGACGAATAATTTTGGTGTTGGGAAATACCCTTGGAAATTCCATGATGTTTTTGAAGCTGGCGCCCCTAAAGGCATAGATACTCTGAGAATCATCACCGACAACCATAATATTTTCGTTGATATTTGAAAGAAGATATAGGATTTCAGCTTGAACCGGATTGGTATCCTGGTATTCATCAACCATGATAAACTGATAGGCGGAAGAAATTCTTTGGCGGATTTCAGGCTGGTCATGCAAAAGCTGTTTTAAGTAGACCAAAAGATCGTCGTAGTCCAGAAAATGATGCTCTCTTTTTTGTCTGACATATTCTTCGTGAATTTTTTTTATCTGTGCCGAATTTGGAGAAAAATGAGGATACTCATCATAAATAATCTCATCAATCGGCAGGCCTTTGTTCACCGATTTGCTAATAATTTGTGCGAGGGTCTGTTTTTTTGGAAACAAATGGTGTTCCGGGAGGTCTCTGGTATTTTTTCTCAACATGCCGATAAGATTTTCCATATCCACGCGATCGAGAATGGTAAAATCGGATTTGAATCCTATTTTAGCAGCATACTTTCGCAGATTGGCATTTGCAAAAGAGTGAAATGTCCCACCGGATACCTTTTCGCATCGATTGTCAAGAAGATCTGTGGCCCGCCTCAACATTTCCTGAGCAGACTTTCGCGTAAAGGTCAAAAGAAGAATCGCCCGGGGAGAGACACCTTCCTCGACAAGCCGGGCCACTCGGTATGTAAGAGTTCTGGTTTTGCCGCTCCCTGCACCGGCGATTACCAGAAGAGATCCCTCTTTAAAGGTGACGGCATCTAACTGTGATCGGTTAAGTTCTTTAGAATAAGCGATTCGAAAGGGACATCGAGAATGTGAAATCTGTTGCTCCTGTTGCATTTTTGAAATGAAACCCCCCCGGGGTGTTTTTTGATAAACCCTTATGTTAATGCCCACGGTATCGTTTGCAGATCACGACTGTTTTTATACCCATATGGTGATGTTATTTATACAAATTTGGCAGCTTCGTAAAAAGTCCTACTTCTGTGTTGCGCTGTATCCTTCGTCATTGCAGCGTACTGTAAGTACGCCTCATCCCTAAGGATTTGCGCGCCTTGAATTTGAAGCTTTTTACTTTGCCGTCTAATTCCAACTTTTTACGAGACTGTCAAATTTAGGGTAGACGAAATTTTTCATATGGCGAAGGGCTTGTCAACCTCAACGACCCTTTTGCGGTTTCGAGGTTGGCAAAATATCGAATGTTTTTGCATTGAAAACATCGGATAGATTCTTCTTCCTGTATTGCGATCTTTTCAGAGATGTTTTATTTTTTTGGAGTAAAATTCAGATTTAACCGATTGTATCAAATCATGAACAAAGGGGCACAATTATGTTTGCTAAGCCTTTAAGGATTTTCAGTGTAAAGCTATTTTTATTGGTACTCATATTATTTTTTCTTACACAGCCGGCCATGAAATGCAGAAAAGATAGTGGGCAGAACGGCTTTTCCTTTCAACATCCGGCAAACCCTGTCCATGTGGAAAATGTTTGGGCACAATCAATCGATCCTCCTCTGAAATGGCCCCATGAGAAAAGCGATCTTCAACCTGACCCGGCGGTTGTTTTCAGAAAATTGCCCAACGGTTTCAGATACGTATTAATGAAGAATAAAGAGCCAAAGGACCGGGTGAGCATGCACCTGGACATTCAGGCCGGGTCAATGCATGAGTCAGATCAACAGCAGGGGTTGGCACATTTTCTGGAGCATATGCTTTTTAATGGTTCAACTCATTTTAAGCCCGGGGAACTCATAAAGTATTTCCAAAGGATCGGAATGCAATTCGGTCCTGATGCCAATGCCCGTACCGGATTTTATGAAACGGTTTATGATGTCCTGTTGCCGACAGGAAGCAAGGAAAGCTTGTCCGACGGCCTCTTGGTTATGGCAGACTACGCCGAAGGTGCACTATTGTTGCAATCGGAAATCATTAGAGAGCGGCGGGTTGTTTTGGCGGAAAAGCGGGATCGAGATTCCGCATCGTACCGTACATTTGTTTCGACTCTAAAGTTCGAGTTTCCGGATGCAAGAATTTCAAAAAGGCTGCCGATCGGAAAGGAGCGTGTGATCCAAGCGGCGGACCGTCAGCGCCTTAAAAACTTTTACGATACATGGTACAGGCCGAATAACATGATTCTCGTGCTGGTCGGCGATTTCGATCCGAAAACAGCCGGCTTGCTGATTGAAGAAAGATTTTCAGGGCTATCTCCCAGAGCCTCTGAATTACCCCCGCCTGGCATCGGAAAAATAAGTCATATGAGGGAAAAGGTATTTTATCATTTCGAAAAGGAAAGCGGTAAGACCACGGTCAGCATCGAAACGATGAAGAAGATTGACAAAAGGCCTGATACTCTTTTTTTCAGAAGGAAATCTCTTCCTCGAAAAATCGCCAATCAGATTGTCCAAAACCGTTTAAGCGCATTGCTCGGAATGCCGCAAACCCCTTTTACGTCTGCTTCCATTGGTTCAGGAACCTTCCTGCAGCAGATCGAGTACACAAAGATTTCAGCTCAATGTAGCGCGCAAAAATGGGAAAAATCCCTTCAATTCATTGAGCAAACTTTGCGACAAGCATTTACATACGGTTTTACGCTTTCGGAGCTGGAAAGGGTAAAAATGGATTTTATAGCGGAATTGGACACAGCCGTAAAAAAAGCGACAACCCGCAACAGTCGCGCGCTGGCACGCAACATCATCAGCCATCTGAACAATGATCGGATTTTTCGGTCACCCGAGCAGGAAAGGTCGCTTCTTGTCCCGATGATACAATCCCTGACATTAAGAAAGGTTCATAACACATTCAAAAAGACATGGGATGCAGACCACCGGCTCATTCTGGTTACCGGAAATGCGGATCTGAGCAATGATAATACAACGCCTGAAAAGGCGCTTCGGATGGCTTTGAACGAGAGCAAAAACGTCAAAATCTTCAAACCGACGGAAATAAAAGAGGTGACCTTCCCTTATCTTCCCGAACCCGAAGAAAAGGGTGAGGTTTTGAGCCAAAAAGAGATCTCCGATCTGGGTATAATAGAGATAACCTTTAAAAATGGTGTTCGTTTGAATCTAAAAAAAACAGATTTTGCAGCCAACGATGTCCGGTTGAAGGCTGTTTTCGGACCCGGGCAATCTGCCGAACCGGAAAATCAATCTGGGCTTGCGCTTCTCAGTGAAGCGGTTATTAATGAGAGCGGGCTAGGGCGACTTGAAAGGGATGAAATTGAACGCGCACTGGCTGGAAAAAATACAACAATTTCGTTCAGCATTAGTGAAGACAGCTTTTTTTTCAACGGAAAGACCGTATCGAAAGAGATATTGCTGCTGTTTCAGCTCCTTTATGCCCATATCATCGATCCAGAATTTCGGGAGGATGCCTATCGACTTGTCGCGGAACGATTCAGGCAGCGATACCTGTCGCTCGTCAGGTCCATAGACGGTTCGATGCAACTCCATGGAAACCGGTTTCTGGCCGGTGGGGATAGCCGTTTCGGGCTTCCCGCCTATGACCTGTTTAAGACACTGACGCTGGATCAAGTCCGCTCCTGGATGGAACCATACCTCGGCAACGCGCCGTATGAGGTTTCGGTCGTGGGGGATTTTGATGTGGAGGCGGTTCGTGAAATCGCATCCAAATATCTGGGAAGCCTGCCGTTGACGCAGCGTGTTGGGACGGTTGACCGCTCGAAGATCTTAACATTTCCCGAAAAACAATCTTTTCAAATCAGCGTTTCAACCCAGATTCCTAAAAGCCTTGTGGTTATCGCCTATCCATCGGAGGATCTGTGGGATATGCAAAGAACACGCCGTCTGAACGTATTGGCGGATGTTGTTTCAGAACGGCTCCGTGTAAAGATACGGGAAAAACTGGGGGTATCATATTCCCCCTTTGCCTTTAACCGTTCGAGTCGTGCTTATCCCGGTTATGGGGTGTTTCATATATATATTCATGTTGATCCTCAAAAAGCGGAAATGGTGGTGTCGGAAGTTAATAAACTGACCTCAAACCTGGTGAGGTCGGGAGTTACCGAAGAAGAGATGAAACGAGTCCTTGATCCAACGCTCACCAGCATTAAAGACATGCGTCGTCGAAACGGGTACTGGCTGAATACGGTCCTTTCAGGATCAAGAAATCACCCGGTACAGTATAATTGGAGCCGCACCATTATGAAGGATTACGCATCGATAAAAGTGGATGAGCTGGACCGAATCGCAAAGAAATATCTAAACAACAAAAAGGCGGTCACCATTATTGTCAAACCAGCCATCAACAGCGACTGATTCGTTTTTCCTTGGTCCCCCAAAGCATCCTTGTATGAAAAATCGGATTTGTCACGATTTCATTGTTCAACGCTTCAAGAATCACGCATATATCAGAACGAAAAGGGTTCGACAATCACGCTGTGGAGATTGATTTCACTCTTGACAAAAAAAAGGCTTCAATATATATGGCGCACATTCCCTCATTCATCCCGATTGAACAAGACAGTTTTCAGTAAAAGCTGAAACGATCAACAAGGGCATAATGGAGTTTCCATGAATAAATTGGATAGTGGCGAAAGAGAGATTCCTGAAAATAGTGCTGATAAGGATGTGATTGTACCATCCGCCAAAACCGAAAAAAAAAAGAAACACGGTTCCGGTGGACCTATTTTCCTTTTTTTTATTTTTGGCCTGGCGGCAAGTCTTATTGTGGGATGGGTAATTTTTCCCAAATTGCTCTATTCAAAGAAAAAACAACCGATTAATTATAACCATGTTCTTCATCTGAAAGAGGTCGAAGATAGTTGTGACAGTTGCCATTTTTTTCGTGAAGACGGCAGCTTTTCAGGTGTACCCAGGCTCGTACTATGCGTGGATTGTCACGAGGAAGTACAGGGGGAAACTCCCGATGAAGCCAAATTTGTGGAAGAGTACATGGCGAAGGGGATAGAGGTCCCGTGGCTTGTCTATTCGAGGCAACCGGACCATGTGTTCTTCTCCCATGCAGCCCATGTAAAATTGGTGGAAATTGATTGCGCCGAATGCCATGGTTCTATCAGTGAATCCGAAAAATCAAGGGTGTATGAAGTAAATAGGATCACCGGTTATAGCCGTGATATCTGGGGAAAGAATATTGCGGGCTTTAAAAGAAATACATGGGATCGAATGAAAATGGATGATTGTGCCGAGTGTCATGCCAAAATGATCGGCACCGACGAAACAAACATTAAAAAACCGTTTTACGGCCTGTTTACAAACCTTGTCAAAATAGCTTTTTCTGGGACAGAAGGACCGGGTAGAAAGACCAGCGCCCAGACCCGGCAAGAAGCGTGTTTCGTATGTCATAAATAAAGGTCGGGACACCCCTTTTTAAATGAATGGCCATTGATTGCATGTGACCCGGTTTAAGAGGTTGAAATAATGAACATCAACCGCAGATCCTTTTTATCATTTGTAATTGGCAGTGCGGCAGGTACAACGCTGTCGCCCTTGCCGTGGAAGATGCAGGATGATAGTGCCATATGGTCACAGAACTGGCCCTGGGTACCTGTTCCGAAAGATGGTGAAGCCAATTATACCCATTCTACCTGTACACTCTGTTCCGGTCATTGCGGCATTACCATTCGAAAAATTGATGACCGGGCCGTGAAGATAGAAGGGATGAAGGGGCATCCTGTAAATGACGGCGGGATATGCATCCTCGGTTTGTCCGGTCTTCAACTCCTTTACGGTCCATCGCGTGTCAAAACACCACTCCGGCGGGAGGGAAAACGAGGCGAAGGAAAATGGAAAAAAATATCCTGGGATACGGCGATTTCCGAAGTTGCTTATCGGCTTGTCGAGCTGAGATCAAAGGGTCAATCACACACTTTGGGATTTATCTCCGGTTCAGAACAGGGGACTATTACCGCACTCAGTAAAAGGTTTATGACCGCTTACGGCTCCCGTAATTTTCTTCAAACCCCGTCGATGGATGATTCATATGCAATGGTGTTGAACCTCATGCAGGGAGTGGATGCACAGGCTGGTTTTGATTTTGAGAATACTGATTTTGTCTTGAGTTTTGGAAGTGGAATTATTGAAGGATGGGGATCGCCGGTGCGGATGTTTCGGGCGAATAGCCACTGGCGAACAAACGGAGGGAAGGTTGTACAGATTGAACCCCGCCTTTCAAATACCGCTGCAAAATCAGACAAATGGATCCCCATAAATCCAGGCACAGAAGCAGATCTTGCCTTTGGACTTGCGCATGTGATCATCAAACAATCTCTTTATGACCGGGATTTTATTGATAATCATTCTTCCGGATTTGATCACTGGAAAAAGAGGGTGCTCGATGAGTATCACCCTGGTAAAGTTGCAAAAACTACCGGGATTGACAACTCCACCATTATCTCTTTGGCGAGGGACTTTGCCCGGCGTTCAAGACCGCTGGCAATTTGCGGAAAGGGTCAGGGAAAAACGCCGGGGAGCAGTGGTGAATTTATGGCTGTTCATGCCTTAAATGCACTGGTGGGCAGTATAAATAGAAAAGGCGGTGTATGGGCTGTTCCCCGACCCGGTTATATCGACTGGCCGGAAGTGAAAATGGACAAAACTGCCGCAAAAGGTCTTCAGCAGCGCCGGGTAGATGGTGCGGGAGATAAAAAATATCCCAAATCAGGATCTCTCCTCAATCGATTCTTTAAAATGATTCATTCAAAAGAAATATCTCCCATTCAGGCGCTTCTGGTCTCAGATGCCAACCCACGCTATACCCTCCCTGATTCAAAGACCATCAAAGAGGTGTTCGACAAGATCCCGTTTGTGGCAAGCTTTTCCTCTTTCATGGATGAAACCGCTGCAAACTCCGATCTTATACTTCCGAATCATATCTACCTTGAACGTTATGAAGACGTACCAGGTGTAACCGGGCTCCAGAAACCGATCGTCAGCCTGTCTAGACCGGTCGTTAAACCCCAGTTCAATACAAAACATGTGGGGGATGTAATCATCGGTTTGGCAAAACAACTGGGGAAGGGGACCGCAGATGCCTTTGCATGGGAGAATTACGAAAATTGTCTGGAAAAAACGATGGGGAAGATGTGGAAGACGCTTATCGAAGCCGGATTCTGGACAGACCCGAATTTTAAGAAACCGAAATGGGATAAGATATTGGATTTCTCATCGGGAAAATTCGCTTTTTTAAACAATAACACCTCCATCGATTATCAATATCGTCCGGTCAAACTCGAAGGAGAACCGACATCATTTCCCTTGACACTCATCCCATATGATTCCATGAGATTAGCGAACGGTTTTATCGGAGATCCTCCTTTTGTGATCAAAACAGTTGAGGATACTGTGCTGAAAAAGAAAGATAGCTTTGTTGAGATCAATCCAAAGACCGCCCGGGCATTCAGCTTGTCTGAAGGCAGTTATGCGGTTTTAACGACGCTAAAGGGGAGCGCACGAGTGCGTATACATCTGTTTGACGGCATCATGCCGGGAATAGTGGCCATACCCAGTGGATTGGGTCATACGGCTTATGACAAATTTCTGTCAGGGAAAGGCGTTAATGTGAACGAACTGATCGGCTCGGTTGAAGATCCGGTTTCCGGTCTTAATGCTGCTTGGGGGATCAGAGCAAAGCTTAACAAAACCTGATTCCATTGAAAAATGAAGAGGGATTAATACAAAAAGGCCCCTGTTTAATCGGAAACCGACGATCCAAAGAGGTTCTAATGAGAGACGAAAAAAAATATGGAATGGTAATCGACCTGGATAAGTGCACCGGATGCGGTGCCTGTATGGTGGCGTGTATGGCTGAAAACAATGTGCCGTTTAAGGAGGATGAATCGAATAAATTGGACAGCATCACCTGGATGCGGGTTTACAAACTGACAAATGAAAAACCCTTTCCCGAAGCGGACATCTGCTATATCCCCAGACCATGCATGCACTGCGAAGCTGATCACGGCCATTCACCCTGTGTGTCGGTATGTCCGGCAACGGCGACGGACTATAGTTTGAGAACCGGAATTGTCAGCCAAATATATTCGAGATGTATCGGGTGCCGGTACTGCATGGTCGCATGCCCTTATCACGCCCGATATTTTAACTGGTGGGATCCGGTCTGGCCCAGCGATATGGAAAAATATTTAAGCCCGAATGTATCACCTCGAATGAGGGGTGTGGTGGAAAAGTGCAGTTTCTGCTTTCATAGATACCAGTTGGCGATGGACAAGGCCTTTTTGGAAAAAAGACGAGAGCTGAAAGAAAATGAATACCAAACCGCATGTGCCCAGGCATGCCCTGCGGATGCCATCACCTTTGGTGATTTGAACAACCCAGAGCATGCTGTCCAGCAACTAGTACGTCCAGATCGAAAAAACGGGGGACGAACGAAGCATCCCAGGGCATTTCGACTTTTGGAACGGCTGGGCACCAATCCTAAAATTTACTATCTGTCAAGCCGGGAGTGGGTCAGACGGGCCGGCGATAATTATCTGAAAAAGGAAAATAAAACGCTTTCTGGGAGGAGCACATAACGCATGGATAACGCACTAATACCCAAAGAGGTTAAACGCTGCCCGTTTTCACAATTTATCATTCTACTCGGACCGGTTGTCGGTGTTCTCTTGCTGGGCGTTTTCGCCATGTCGCTGGTCTGGCTCAAAGGGCTCAATCAAACTAACATGAATGATGCCTATGGATTTGCCGCGTGGATATGGGCTGACCTCACGGTGATTGCGCTGGGCGGTGGCGCCTTTTTTACAGGTTTCTTGAGATATATCATCGGAAAAGATGAATTGAAAAATATTATCAACTATGCGGTTCTTATCGGAGTTATCTGCTATAGCTCAGCGCTTCTTATTCTGGGAATCGACATTGGTCAACCGCTGCGGGGGTGGTTTATCTTTTGGCATGCGAACGTTCATTCCATGCTCACCGAGGTTGCCTTCTGTCTGACCGTCTACCTGGGTGTGCTGATCATTGAATTTGTTCCGCTTATCATGGAGAACCGCCAGATAGACAGGGTGCCGTTTTTTCACCATCTTGGACACCGCATGCATGAAATTATGGCGGTTTTTGCAGCAACCGGGGCATATCTTTCTTTTTTTCACCAAGGATCACTGGGAGGCGTCGCCGGTGTCCTTTTCGGCCGTCCCTTTGCTTTTCGTGAAGGTGTTTTTATCTGGCCCTGGACCTTTTTCCTCTTTACATGGTCCGCCGCCGCTGTCGGTCCCTGCTTTACCATGTTGATTACCAGGATCACAGAGAAAATTACCCAAAAAAAGCTGGTCAAGGAGAATGTTATTCAACTGCTGGCAAAAATATCAGGATGGATGCTGACCACCTATATTATTGCGAAGATTATTGATACCTGGTACTGGGCGGCCGTAACTGCACCTTCAAAGGGATTTACCCTGATGGATTTCTATTCCAACAATCCGCTTTACGGCATCTGGATTCTCGTGGTTGAAATTGTAATTTTTGGGGTTGTTCCGGCCGCCATTTTGATTATTGAAAAAGGGCGCCGCCATCCGATTCTATTTATTACGGCGGTGGTCTTGGCGGTATTAGGGGTTTGCTTGAATCGTTGGGTTATGGTGTTGCAGGTTATGGCGGTGCCGGTGTTGCCGTTTGAGGGATGGCCCATGTACTTTCCAAGCTGGCAGGAAATAGCAACAACGATGATTCCGGTGACATACGGTATTGTTTTCATATCGCTTGCGTATCGATATTTGCCCATTTTCCCACAGGAACAAGAGTTGAACCCGATGGGACAGATGGGTCCGGGAGAACAGGAAAAACCATCCATTCTATCAGACCGAAAACTAAGGTCCGCAGAAACCTGAAAACAGATGAGGAGGATATAGAATGATTCCATCTATTTTTGAGTGGATTTGGGATATGTCTCATATCGTTTTTATGGGGGGGTTGTGGCTCTCGCTTGTGACCATAGGGACGGGTCTGATCTATTGTATTATCAGAGCGGTTCTTGATACGATCAATAAAACCGCTGAACCGCACTTTAACGAATAGAGATTGTCTGAGGATAAAAAGCGCCGGCCCAACCATATTCCAAGGGAAGCGCTTTTTTATTGATACCAGAATATGGATAAAATCATTGTTGAAGGAGGTCGTCCCCTCAAAGGTGAGGTGAAGATTGCCGGTTCTAAAAATGCCGCGCTACCGATACTTATATCATCACTGCTTACCGCTGGAATGAATGTTTATACGAATGTTCCGGACTTAAAAGACATCCAAAGTATTAAGTTGCTGCTTTCAACCCTCGGCGCAGGTATTGAAACCGATGGGGGTACGGTTCGGATAAATGCCGGCGGTCTTTGCATTCACGAGGCCCCCTATGATCTGGTTCGGAAGATGCGGGCGTCCATTCTGGTTCTTGGCCCCCTCCTGGCGAGGCTTAAAAAGGCCAGGGTGTCATTGCCTGGAGGGTGTTCGATTGGGGCGCGTCCGATCAACTTGCATCTCAAGGGGCTTTCGCGGATGGGCGCGTCCATTGAGCTAAAGCACGGATACGTGGAAGCGACTACCGATGGCCTAAAAGGAAGTGAAATTTATTTGGACATCCCGACTGTTACCGGAACAGAAAATCTCATGATGGCAGCTACTTTGGCTGAAGGCGTCACAAAAATACGCAATGCAGCTTGTGAGCCTGAGGTTGTAGCCCTTGCAGATGCTTTGAACCAGATGGGAGCAAGAATTCAAGGTGTCGGGGGGACAACAATTGCCATAGAAGGCGTTTCTTCACTTCATCCGGTGTCTCTTCGAATCATACCCGACCGGATTGAAGCAGGCACCTTCATGGTTGCAGCGGCCTTAACCCGCGGGGATGTGAAGATATTGAATTGTGAACCGGATCACCTGGAAGCGGCCATTCACAAGTTGAGGCTTACCGGCCTTGGGGTAAAAATCAAAGGCAACAGCGTAAGGGTCCAGGGGCAAAACAGCATCGCGAGTGTCGACATAAAGACCTTGCCGTATCCGGGTTTCCCAACAGACATGCAGGCCCAATTCATGGTTTTGATGTCAGTGGCCGACGGCCTAAGTATGATATCTGAAACGATATTTGAGAACCGCTTTATCCATGTCAGTGAACTCAAACGCATGGGAGCTGATATTATCGTATCCGGTAATACGGCGATGGTAAAAGGGGTACCGAATTTGTCCGGTGCACCGGTGATGGCCACCGATCTGAGGGCGAGTGCCTCACTCATCCTGGCCGGCCTTGTTGCTCATGGGCAGACGACGGTCAGCCGGGTCTATCATCTTGATCGGGGATATGAGATGATGGAAAAAAAATTTGCCCAACTGGGTGCCGCCATCAAAAGGGTGGATCCCTAGGCCACCCTTTTTTATAAAACCCTGAAGCATTATCAACTATGAGATGACAATGCAGTCTTTACTGGCGACCTGGAAACCGCCGTCGGTCCACCCATATTCCCGCCCCCTGATTCCGCTCCTGATATGCCTGATAGCCGGCATTTTTTTTGGTTTTTGGTTCCCAGGTTACAGAATTTTAACCTATGTTGTTGTTGCTGTTTGTCTAGGCTTGACCATCGGCAGAATCAGACAGCGCCACACAGCCATCTTATTCCCGCTTATCTTTTTTCTTTTTCTGGGATATCTTTCCATACAACCCTGGGCTGCGCCCCGATTCCCCTCCCGGCATATCACTCATTTTTTAGATAATCATCAATGGAAAATTGTGGGTTTTGTCGACACGACGCCTGTCAGAACTGGTAAGCGAACCAAATTTATAGTCAAAATCGAGACCCTTGAAGAAGACAGCATGAAAAAAAGCAAACCGTTTCCTGTTTTGGGAAAGATTCTGGTTACCATGCGTAAAAAACATCTCAAGATAGATGCGGGAGACAGGATCTCACTGACCGGAACGATCCGGATGATCAGAAATTTTTCCAATCCTGGAGGGTTTAACTACAGAAGATATATGGCGTACAAGGGGATTTGGGGAACATCATATGTTTCGAAAAACCAGCCGGTAAAGATAGAAAATCGAACGGATAAAGGGATCAATCGGATGGTGAAGAATGTTCGCCATCATATCTCATCCTTTATTGAACAGTCACATGTTGTGAGGAGAAAAAAAGGAACAAAAGGAATATTAAAAGCACTGATTCTCGGGGACCGGAATGATATTCCCCAGAATTTAAGGGAGGCGTTTCATCGGGCTGGTGTAGGACATATTCTAGCGATTTCCGGGCTTCATATCGGAATCGTGGCCTCTACCGCATTCCTTCTTTTTTCCCGGGTCCTTTCCTATGTTAAACCGTTGCTCTGGAATGGGTGGACAAGAAAGGGGGCTGCAATTTTATCATCTTTTCCGGTAGTTGCCTACGGATTGCTTTCGGGGATGTCTCCCTCCACCCAGAGAGCTGTGATCATGGTTTCTCTTTTTCTCCTAACGTTTCTGTTCGAAAGAGAACATGATCTGATGAATACGCTTGCATTGGCGGCGATGTTGATCCTTATCCTTCATCCACCGGCTCTTTTTTCAATTTCCTTCCAGCTCTCTTTTTCAGCTGTTCTTTCCATTGTATACGGCCTATCTCAAACAAAGAATTTTCGTTTGCAAAAGAAAAATTCCACCTTAAAAAAAAGGCTTTCCATTCGAAATAAATTCTTCACCTTTATGTTGGTTTCATTTTTTGCCATCATCGGCACCTTTCCCCTGATGATGTTATACTTCAATCAGGTTTCGACTGTTGGACTTTTGGTCAATTTATTGATCATTCCGATGGTGGGTTTTATGGTTATTCCGCTTGGATTGGTTTCGGTTGTTTTAAGCCCCTTGAGCGTCACAGGCGCTTCAATTTTATTAAATATGAGTGCGGCGATTCTGTCCGTTGCTTTGAACATTATAACTGTTTTTTCAAAATTGCCTTTTGCGGCCGTCAAAACCGTAACGCCTTCCTTTTTTGAGATAACATGTTTTTATCTCGTTTTCTGGGCGATTTTAAACATAAAAGATCAAAATGCGCCTTCAGGCTTTGGATGGTGGAAAAAATTTATGTCGAAGAAACGGCTGGCACAAGCGGCGGTAGTGATTGTTATCGTTGCAGGCGGCGTTGATGTCTTTTACTGGTTAAACCACCGGTTTTGGCATCGTGATTTCAGGGTGACCATAATTGATGTGGGTCAAGGGAGTGCGGCTCTCCTCGAATTGCCGGGTGGGTATAACCTCCTTGTCGACGGCGGTGGTTTTTCGGATCCGACGGCTTTCGATGTCGGCGCAAATATAATTGCGCCATTTTTATGGCGAAAAAAGATCAAAACCGTTGACACCCTGGTCCTCTCGCATCCAAACAGCGATCACATGAACGGTCTTTTGTATATCGCTAGGTATTTTAATGTAAAAAATGTGTGGAGCACCGGAGAATCCTCATCGGTTTTGAATTACCACAAGTTCAGAAAAATTATTGAAAAAAAAGACATCCAACTCACTCGATTTAAACCGCTATTGCAAACACAACATATCAATGGGGTTCAATTTAAAATCCTTTATCCGCCAAGCGATTTTATAAACAGAAAAAAAACAGAAAAATGGCGAAATTATAACAATAATTCACTGGTTTTAAAGGTCCGTTTTGGGTCACAGACATTTTTGTTTCCGGGAGATATCATGGCCCGGGCAGAGAGAGAACTTGTTGAAATTTCGGGAGATGAACTAAAAAGCCGTGTCCTGATTGCACCTCACCATGGGAGTCGGACCTCGAGTACCGACCGTTTTCTAGACAGTGTACAGCCGGAGGTTGTCATTATTTCTTCAGGATGGCAAAACAGTGAATATTTTCCACATCCGCACACATTGAAGCGATATAAGAAGCGGGGGTACCGGATATTTCGAACCAGCGGTGATGGAGCGGTGGCGATGTCCACAGATGGGCGATCCCTGAAGATCATCCCCACACTGGCAGCACGGTAATTAAAAGGTATAAAAAAGAGGGGGGTTTTAGCAGGATACGCCCTCTCTATCCTGAATTCCCTTACCCTCTGCAATAATTTCTATCCCCAAGTTATGGGCAAGCCCGGCAACTGCCCGATCTCCATGCTTTCCGTGCTCTCTAACATGGTGACGACAAATATCCTGTCGATCTTTAAGTTTTGTATCGGAAAACGATGCAGGTAACTCAAACTTGAATAATCGGTTCCAAAGTCGTCAATGATTAACTTTATCCCCGTTATGGATTCTTGCATTCAAATTCTTCTCACCCCTTGCATTCCCCATGGATAGCGATGGGTTTGGCGGGTGAATTGTGCATTTGTCAGCAGTCGATAACGGTGTTGGATTTCCGGTTATCGGATCTGCTTGCGTTTGATGCTCATTTTTGTTATAACTGCCGGGCATATGAATTTGGGATACCGAAAGGGCATTACCCAAACACTCGGCATTTGCCTCTGATTATTGAGTTCATAAATTAAAGGCGCTTTATGTCAAGGGAAAGGTCGTGCTGCCCTTTCACTGGTGTCTGAAGGAACGGAGAAAGCGCTTTTAAAGAAAAGCCTTACGACCAAATAACAAGCGTTTTAGGAAAAGTGATCTATCATGACGAGTGTTGGACAGAACTTACAACCGATCTGGCTGGATCAGAATCTGGATGTGGTAAAAGTCATCGATCAGAGACGCCTTCCCCACGAATTTGTGATCGTGGACCTAAAAACGGTGGATGATATCATCATGGCCATAAAGAAGATGCTCGTCCGGGGGGCACCGCTCATCGGGGTGACCGGGGCATTTGGTGTATATCTGGCTGTTTTAAATCTGAAAAACGATAGTATTTCAGACAGTGATCTGACAACCGCATGTGATAGAATAAAATCAGCCCGGCCGACAGCTGTTAACCTGGCCTGGGGAGTAAATCGAGTATTCGCTGAACTGTCAGAGGAGAAAAACAGTTCGACAAGGCGTGAGAGGGCACGACAGGCAGCCGAAAAGATAGCTGAAGCTGAGGCAAAAAAGTGTTGGAAAATTGGTGAGCACGGCATGGAGCTGATAAAAAAAATCAGCGAACAAAAAAACGGCAAAACAGTAAATATACTAACGCACTGTAATGCCGGGTGGCTTGCATGCGGCAAGTATGGAACAGCTACTGCTCCAATCTATGCGGCCGTGGAAAATGGAATCGATATCCATGTATGGGTGGATGAAACAAGACCATTGAACCAGGGAGCAAGGCTAACCGCCTGGGAACTGGGAGAATGTGGAGTTAAGCACACGGTAATAACCGATAACGCCGGTGGCCACCTCATGCAACACCGCATGGTCGATATGGTCATTGTGGGGTCAGACAGGACCACCTGTACCGGGGATGTTGCAAACAAGATCGGCACCTATCTCAAGGCTCTGGCGGCCAGGGACAACAATATACCCTTTTATGTCGCCCTTCCATCTTCTACTTTTGATTGGGAACTGAGGGATGGGCTGGTTGAGATACCGATAGAAAAAAGAGATGCCGATGAAATCCGGTATGTGCAGGGAGAAGATGAGGGGATCATAAGGCGAGTGCTGATTCCACCAGCAAATAGCCCGGTCGCAAACTTTGCTTTTGATGTAACACCCGCCAGATTTATAACCGGTTTTATTACCGAAAGGGGAATTTGTAAGGCGACCGAACACGATATTAAAAAGCTATTCCCTGAAAATAAACCATTTGCTCACAGAACCTGACAAAAAAATTATCGCTTTGATCCAGGTTGATGCTGCCGTCTCAAACCGGCCCTATCTTGAATGTGAAACCCGATAGCCCACATATTCTTCTTGTCAATCCATGGATACATGACTTTGCGGCATACGATTTTTGGGCCAAGCCTGTGGGCCTTCTAACACTTGCCTCAATACTCGATTGCCATGGTTTTACCGTATCTTATATCGACTGTCTCGATAGGTTTCACCCCAAAGGACCACAAACCGACCCGCATGCCAGATATGGCCGTGGGCCGTATTTAAAAACCCAAATTCCAAAGCCTGAGGGGCTAGAAGATGTATCGCGCAACTTTTGCAGGTACGGGATCAAGCCGGAATGGTTCCGGGAAGAACTTCTCGCAATATCAAGAGTAGACCTTGTTCTTATCACTTCGTTTATGACTTACTGGTCGCCGGGTGTACGGGAAACGATCGGATGGATAAAGGAGATTTTTCCGAACACACCGGTTGTTCTGGGTGGAATCTACGCATCTTTATGCTTTGATCACGCCTTGCGTTTTTCCCGAGCAGATAAAGTGGTCTGCGGTTCCGGAGAAAAATGTATACTGCAGCTAGCTGAAGAATATACAGGTTTTTCATCAAGACCGGGCGTTGATTCCAACGGGTTTACCCCAGATGATATCAATACCTATCCTTATCCTGCATTTCATCTTCAAAGAAAAATTGCTTATATACCCATTATCACTTCAAAGGGGTGCCCATTTTCCTGTGCATACTGTGCCTCTCATCTATTAAACCCTAACCAAGATCTTCGCACGCCTGATCTGGTTGTCGAAGAAATAACATATTGGCATAAAAAATATGGCGTAAAAGATTTTGTTTTTTATGATGACGCACTTCTTGTTGATGCAGAAAGATCGGCTGTCCTAATATTCGAAGGGATAATAAAATGCGGGTTAAAGGTCCGCTTTCACACCCCAAATGCAGTCCACATCCGCGAGATTTCAAAAAAAACCGCCGGCCTGATGTCAAGGGCCGGGTTTAAAACGCTCCGTCTGGGGCTCGAGACCACGGAATTTGAAGGAAGAAAAGAATTTGATAAAAAGGTAACGGCAAATGAGTTCAAGCAGACGGTGTCCTGCCTGATCGAAGCCGGTTTCCAAAAGCATCAAATCGGTGCATATCTGTTGGTAGGACTCCCGGGTCAGAGAATCGAATCGATTGAGGAGTCGATCAAAATTGTAAATGAAAGTGGCCTGTTGCCTGTTCTCGCCAATTATTCCCCGATCCCTCAAACCGAACTTTGGCAAAGGGCCGTTTTATCCTCCCGTTATGACCTTGAATCTGATCCGATATTCACGAACAATGCCATATTTCCTTGCCAGAGAGAGGACTTCTCGTGGAAAACAATTACCCATCTAAAACAGCTGGCCAATGGGAATACCGATCTAGAGACAGCGAGCGTATCCCCTGATTTTTGCTGATGTTTTGTATAGAGGAGCGTGTGAAAAGAAATGAAACCGAGACAACATGGAAACGATTTTCGATGGCCAAATCTGTCGTTTATCGGGAAGGAGAAAAAGAGTGCTATATCTTAAATCGATTGACCCGACAAAAACCAAAGTAGAGACATTGGTAATTCCGGTTTGTGAGGACAGGGATATCCATGACATCGAAGCGATATCTTTAGCCGTAAAGACCGCCAAAAAAATAAAAGAGTTCAAAGGTGAAAAAGGGGATGAATTGACGCTTTACAATCACCTTAAAATCAAAGCAATGAGAATGATTTTCCTGGGAATTGGAAAATATAAAAAAATCGATTCCGAAGCACTTCGCCGATTTGGGGGGAGGGCAGTAAAGAAAAGTATCAAAATGAACCTCTCAGAAATCTTGGTTGTCGTCCCTTCGGAAAGAAAAACGAAAAAAAAGATGACGATGCTTCTTGAGGCTTTGCTGGAAGGGGCGTTCCTCGGTAACCACCTGTTTGATAAATATAAAAAAGAAAAGAAACACAAACAACTGAAAAAAATTGATTTTCTGGTAAAACCCGATGTCGTTAAAGCGTTTCGCCAATTGCTGCTAAGGACGGTGGCTGTTTGTGAAGGGACACTCCTTGCCAGGGAGTGGGTTTCGATGCCATCAAATGACAAAAGACCTGAACAATTTATTCGGTCCATCACGGCACGAGCCAGAAAAGAGAATCTTAAGGTCAGTTTACTGGATGAGAAAAGACTGAAGCGGCAAAAATTTGGTGCTCTGCTGGCCGTGGGTGCCGGGAGTCAAAGCCAGTCGGGAATGGTTGTGATTGAATATGCACCAAAAGGCGCAAAAAAAACGGTCGCACTTATCGGCAAGGGTGTGACCTTTGATTCCGGTGGAATCAGCCTCAAACCTGCTGCATCAATGGATGATATGAAAAGTGACATGTCCGGTGCGGCAGCTGTAGCGGCAACGCTTATCGCATTGGCAAAGCTAAAACCCAAGATGAGAGTCATCGGCGCCATTCCGGTGGTTGAGAACATGCCGTCCGGAACCGCAACACGTCCCGGAGATATCGTAAGGAGTTTTGACGGCAAAACCGTCGAAATCGGCAACACAGACGCGGAGGGAAGGTTGATACTGATCGATGCCATATCCTATACCATAAAAAAATATCAGCCTGACACCCTTATAGATGTGGCCACGCTGACCGGCGCATGCATTGTTGCATTGGGCGACAAAATTGCCGGCGTATTCTCTACAGATGATAAGCTGGCAAAAGATATTGTCCGATCCGGAGAAAAGACTCATGAACGTTGCTGGCAGATGCCCCTTCTGGATGATTATAAAGAGTTTCTCAAAAGTGATTTTGCCGATATTCGGAATATCAGTAGCACGCAATGGGGCGGGGCGATCACCGCCGCCCTGTTTTTATCCGAATTTGCAGGGGATTCACGGTGGGCTCATATTGATATTGCAGGACCCGCCTTTATTAAAAACGAAACCGAGTATTGCGGTGCTGGCGGAACCGGTTTTGGTGTCCGGCTTTTTTGTGATCTATTGGATAAGTTGTAGGATTTAACATGGCTCAAAACGGTTTAAAAAAAGGATTGCCACAGGCGGGTAAGGAAATAGAACGAAAATTTCTTGTCAAAAACAATTCTTGGCGATCTTTGGCGACGGGTAAAAGATACCGACAGGGATACCTCAGCTGCGCCAAAGAAAGAGTGGTGAGGGTGCGTACGGTCGATAAAAAGGGATTTTTAACGGTTAAGGGAATGACAAAAGGGGCATCACGGATCGAATACGAATATGAAATTCCTTTTATAGAGGCCGAATCGATGCTGGAAACACTTTGTGAAAAGCCACTTATTGAAAAGAAAAGATATGAGATTGAGTGTCACAGACTTGTTTGGGAAGTAGACGAGTTTTTCGGGGAAAACCAGGGGCTCGTCATCGCCGAAGTGGAGCTGGAAACCGAAGGCCAGCATTATGAAAAACCCTGGTGGGTCGATGAAGAGGTGACCGGTGATCCCAGATATTTCAACTCAAATCTGGTTAAATGTCCCTATAGCAAAGATAGTGGATAAAAAAATTCCCTTTTAAAGGCGGGTTTGGTTCGATTAAATCACAGTATAACCGTTCAATCGGGATAGTTGAGTTAAAATCGTTTAAAATGGTTTTTTATGATGATTATCGTGATTATAAAGGTTATATATTGCAATTCAGAGCAGACGCGCTAGTTTGGTTTTTTGAGAAAAAAAGATAATATCATTCCGATTAGCGAGATGCCGCCGGCAGTCAGAAAGGGGATGCTAAACGAATGGCTCATATCCGCCAAAAAGCCTCCCAACGCCGGACCAACGGCCTGGCCGACGCCGAAAAACAGGGTGATGAATCCCAGTCCGGCTGGTGCCAGCCGCGGTCCCACGAAATCACCTGCGGCGGCCGCCATAATTGTCGGGATGCTCCAGGCTGTTAGTCCGAATATAACGGCTGATAGATAAATACCGAATTTAACCTTGATCAAGGCATAGATGATGTATGAGAGCCCGAGGAAAAGGTAAGCCAAAGCCGCTCCTTTGCTTCTTCCGAGCTGGTCGGATATGCAGCCCCAGATCACTCCACAAAAAATGCTCAACCCGCCAACCAGAGCCCATAACTCACCGGCTGCTTTCTGGGTAAAACCGATATCTTTGACCAGATAAGCGGCAAAAAACACCATGTAAATAATGTAGGAGAGGCCGTAGAAGAAATAGATAACACCTAAGTACCACATCGAGCCCATTTTTATCACTCTGGGCCACTGAAGAGATGACACCTTTTTGGTATCTGAAGAAGCAGCCGGTTCGATTTTCGTTTCTTCTGCGCCCACCGGTCGCAAACCTTTTTCCTCCGGGCGACTGCGCACAAATGTATAAACAATTCCAGAGACGACAAGCACGGCACCTCCTAGGATATACCAGGAAACGCGCCAACCATTTTGACCGAATGCGGTGAGTATCGGTGGAACCACTAAACCGGATATCAGTGTACCGATTCCGATGCCGGATGAGACAATACCGGTGGCGAAACCTCGTCTTTTCGCAGCAAACCAGGCTGAACCCAAGGCCATGGCCGGAACAAAACAGGCCCCATTGCCAAGGCCGGTCAACAGACGCATGAGGAATGCAAAGCCAAATGATTTCGATAAACCGGTTAAAAACATGGTTATACCCATGAGTACCAGGGCAAGGGAGATGACGATGCGTGTTCCAAACCCGGCGGCCAGAACTCCCCCGATGATCGCCATGGTCAAATAACCAATAAAATTTCCTGTGCCCAAAAAACCCAATTGGGTGTAGTTAAAGTTGAGCCCATCTTTCATGGCTGGAAGGATGATGGTATAAGACATTCGGCCGAATCCATGGGCGGCGATCGTTGCCAAAAGTCCGGTAAAAATGACGATCCAGCCGTAGTGACGTTTCTCCCCCTTCATGCTTTCATCCTTTTTCAACTAAATGAAGACCTGTAGCATCCATAACGTGTGTCCGGCTCGGAGCGAATCAGTTAATAGAAATAGAAAATAGATCATATTTCACAGTGGTTTTTCAACGTAAATGAGACTCTTCTCTAATTTAGCTGAAAATATACTTAATAACCGCAGACACCCCTGAAAAGTGTTTTGCCTGGATCCCTATGGTAATCGGTTTTTGCAGGATTTAGCAACTCTTCTTAAACAAGATGAAAAAGGATCTTCTGCCACCCCACACATTGTTGCTGAGGCGATAGGTGATTATTTTGTCCAGAAAGATTATGGCAAACCCTATAACGGCCTCGCTGACCTTCAAAAGAAAATTATTGATGTTAAAATTAAGCTCAAAACAAAACCCGATCGTTATGACGCGTCCAAAGAAGTCCTCACCTTCATGGCCGCCTAGGTCGAAGGCCCAAAAGCGGCTTTTTTTATTTGTTCACCAAGAAAAAAATTACTTGACTTCCGCCAGACAGAGTGCTGTATTAGAATCCTGAAAGTGGCCTTTGGGCCTTAATCGGGAAGACGGTGAAATTCCGTCGCGGACCCGCCGCCGTAACCGGGGACGAAAACCGCAATAAAGCCACTGTCCGTGAGGATGGGAAAGCGCGGCGAGTAGGCTGATCCGGAAGCCGGAAGACCTGCTTTCAGAGCAATCTACTTGCTTTGTTCCTCGAGGATGTGGGGGCTTTGCATTTAACTGTGGGATTAAAAACGAAATCCTCGGACCCAGAGCATGTGTCCTGGGATTTTTTTTGTGCGTAATCGGTATGGGCGACAGCGGCCTCAGGAGATAAGGAAGATCCTATGAAATTCGGACACGGTGGACATGTTCGGAACCTGGCGAATCGCGCAGGATGCAAGCCTGAGGAAATCCTCGACTTCAGCGCGAGCATAAACCCGCTGGGCCCTCCGGACTGTCTCCGCCAGGTGATTTCCCGCCATCTCAGCGTGGTGGCGCACTATCCGGACCCGCACTGCCTGGCCTTACGCAAGGCCATTGCCTCCACGTTCTCTGTTCCGGCGGAGAAGGTAGTTTGCGGGAATGGTTCCACAGAACTCTTGTACGCCCTTCCCCGCGCTTTGGCTGTCACCCATGCGGTGATTCCCGTCCCGGGCTACGTAGATTACACTGTTGCCGCTACTCAAGCACGGCTGAACATCACTACCATCGCGTTGGATGCCAAAAGTGGGTTTTCCGTCGATTGGAGTCAGATTGAGCCGAAATTGTCCGGTGGCGAGATGGTGATCGTTGGACAGCCGAGCAACCCGTCCGGTGCGATGTTCGATCCGGTCGCCCTGCTGAACGTCGCGGACCGACATCTTTCCACTTTCTTTGTCGTGGACGAGGCCTTTGCGGATTTTGTGGACGAATATCGAAGCCTTGCGTCTCATGGACGGTCCAACATCATCGTTTTAAGGTCCATGACCAAGTTCTATGCAATTCCAGGTCTGCGCCTTGGATACGTGCTTGCTCCAGAGCCCATTGTCAAGCGTATCTCTGGAATCCTTCCGCCCTGGTCCGTGGGGAGCCTGGCCCAGGCCGTCGGTGTCGCTGTTCTCGAAGACCAGGCCTATGCCGACAAAACACGTGAGGAGATTGTACGACTTCGTGAACAACTCCATCGCGGTCTCGTTGACTTGGGCGCCATCGTAGTTTTCCCGTCTGCGGCCAACTACTTGCTGGCTCGCTTCGAAAAGACGAATCTCGACGCTACGGCATTGGGCAGCAACCTGCTTGCCCGCCGGATCGCAATTCGCGTGTGCGACAACTATGAAGGGCTGGATGATCGCTATTTCCGGGTAGCCGTGCGCACGGTAGGGGAGAACGAACGGCTTCTGGAAGCCATGGCCCTTTTGCTCGATCCACACCCACGGAAGAAGACAGGGATTCGCGTGAAGCCGCGTGTGCCAGTGATCATGTTTCAGGGGATTTCCTCCAATGCCGGAAAGAGCGTCCTTGCCGCCGCTTTCTGCCGCATTTTGCTCCAGGATGGTTACCGGGTCGCACCATTCAAGGCCCAGAACATGTCGCTGAACTCCTATGTGACACGGGATGGTGGCGAGATGGGGCGGGCCCAGGTGGTACAGGCCCAAGCCTGCCTGCTCGAACCGGATGTGCGTATGAACCCCGTGTTGCTGAAACCCAATTCGGAAACCGGATCCCAGGTGATCGTGCTCGGGAAGCCGGTGGGCAACATGGATGTGAATGCTTACATCCATTACAAACCGCAAGCATTTAAAGCGGTCAAACGGGTATACGATTCTTTGGCCTCCGAGATGGATGCGATGGTCATCGAAGGAGCGGGCAGTCCGGGGGAAGTCAACCTCAAGCATCATGATATTGTGAACATGGCGATGGCCGCATACGCTGACGCACCGGTCCTGCTCGTGGGAGACATCGATCGCGGCGGCGTTTTCGCATCCTTTGTGGGAACGATCGGGGTTCTTTCCGAAAAGGAGCGCGCGATGGTGGCAGGCTTCGTCATCAACCGTTTCCGCGGGAAGCGGGAGCTACTAGACGACGCTATCAGCTATACTCAGCAGCATACTGGCCTGCCCACTTTTGGCGTGATCCCCTATATCCTCGACTTGGACCTTCCTGAGGAAGATTCGGTAAGTTTCAAGGCCCTCAAGGAGGACTCCGCACGGGGAGACGCCGGGCTGGTGGAGGTCGCGGTGATAGACCTCCCCCATATCTCTAATTTCACTGACTTCGATCCGCTGAAAATGGAACCCGACGTTTGCCTGAGGATTGTCCGCAAGGACGCTCAACTCGGCATGCCTGATGCCGTCATTCTTCCTGGAAGCAAGAATGTTCTGGGGGATCTCCACTACCTCCGTGAAAGCGGCTTGGCCGCCCGCATCATTGAGCTCGCGAAGAAGGGAAATGCAAGCATTATCGGCCTGTGCGGAGGCTTTCAAATGCTTGGAACGAGTGTCGCCGATCCTGCCGGCATCGAATCCACAGATATCGCGCAGCCGGGTCTTTCGTTGTTGGCGGTGGAAACGGTCCTCCGGGAGGAAAAGACTCTCAAAGCCGTCGAGGCCCGGCACACCTCCTCAGGCCTTGCGCTTCGTGGTTACGAGATTCACCACGGTCAGACTACCGGCGATGGGTTGCGACCAGAGGTGGTCCGCGAAGACGGGGAGACCATAGGTTACGCCTCCAAGGATGGCCGCTTCTTCGGCACCTATCTACACGGCTTGTATGACAATGACGCCTTCCGGCGCTGGTTCATCAACGAACTTCGGAAGCGACGCGGTATGACCGCCTTGGAAGAAATACAGGCGGTATTCGACATCGAGCCGGCCTTGGATCGGCTGGCTGATGTGGTGCGGGCGAATCTGGATGTGGGACAAATCTATCGGAGGATGCTACTGAAATGAATAGTCTCATTCTACACATCTGGATTGCGCTGGCGCTGGATTTTCTCATTGGAGATCCCAGATGGGTACCTCACCCGGTACGCATCATCGGCCGAACTGCTCAGATGCTTGAAGGACCGGTGCGGGGCATGTTGCGCAACCAGCGCCTTGCCGGAATCGTTGTGGCCGGGATCGTTATCGGGGGGACCGGTCTGACGACGTGGGCCCTGTTGACGATCGCACAGAACGTATTTCCACTGCTGGGCGACCTAGTCGCGATCGGGATACTCTATGCCACATTGGCTGCCAAAGATCTTTCGGCCCACAGCTGCGCCGTGTTGGACACGCTTGAAGCGGACGATCTTCCACAGGCTCGTCATGCCGTTGCACGTATGGTCGGCCGTGACACGGAACAACTCGACGAGCCGGCAATCGTCCAGGCAGCGGTCGAAAGCGTGGCGGAGAATACAGTCGACGGGGTCCTCGCCCCCTTGTTCTTCGCCGTTCTTTTCGGCCCAGTGGGCGCGATGGTTTACAAAGCCGTCAATACGCTGGACTCCATCTTCGGTTACAAGAACAAACGCTACCTTCGATTCGGCTGGGCCTCCGCTCGAATCGATGACGCAACCAACTATATTCCGGCCCGACTCAGCGTGTTGTTTATTTCGCTCGCCGCATTCTTGTCGGGCGGTCGAGCAAGCCGAGCGTTGCGTGTCGGTTTTCGGGACGCACGGAAACACAGAAGTCCTAACGCAGGTTATCCTGAAGCGGCATTTGCGGGAGCACTCGGAGTCCAGTTGGGCGGACCACAGATTCGAAACGGTCGACCGGATCCCGTACCCTGGCTTGGCGATCCGATTGATCCCCTAGGTCGAGAAGAGATCCGCAAGGCAAATACGCTTATGTTTGCAGCGACCATGGTGGCGGTATTGCTTATGTCCGGAACCAGAACCTTGCTGGAGGCAGCGTTGACATGACGCGGACAATACCTCGAATCCTCATTGCGGGTGCACAGAGCAGCAGCGGCAAAACGACGCTGACGTTAGGGTTGGTGTCTGCGCTGCGACGACGAGGTCTGAAGGTTCAAGCTTTCAAAGTGGGACCTGACTATCTCGACCCGACATGGCTGGCCGCCGCCTCGGGAAGGCCGTGCTACAATCTCGACGGCTGGATGGCCGTGCGTGACTTTGTGGAGCGGTTGTTCAGCCGGGTAACTCGGGACGCAGATCTGGCCATTATCGAAGGCGTGATGGGTCTGTTCGACGGCGCCCAGTCGTCCGGCATGGCTGGCAGTTCCGCCGAGATTGCCCAGTGGCTCCAAGCGTCTGTAGTCCTTGTTGTCAATGTCCGCGGCATGGGCCGAAGTATTGCGCCGATTGTTGCCGGTTTTGCGGATTTTGAAGAGGGGGTGCTCATCTGTGGTGTTATTGCCAACCATTGCGGTTCTGAGCGCCATCGGGCCATCCTGACCGAGGCACTGGCATCTTCGGGGCAACCGATGTTGGTCGGTGCGATTCCTCGGATGGGCATTCCCGAATTGCGCAGTCGTCATCTGGGACTTGTGACGGCCGATCTAGCGCAGAACTGTTCACCGGCTGTCATGGAAGAATTTGCGATCGCAACCGAGCGTTACCTTGATCTGGACGAGGTGCTGAGAATCGCTCATGCCGCTCCTCCGTTCCGTCCACTATCGCCGTTCCCCGCCCACAGGGGCACGTCACCGGACCACTCGATCTGTCTTGCCGTTGCACGAGATGAGGCTTTCCACTTTTACTATCAGGACCTTTTCGACGAATTGGATCGGCGAGGCTGCCGCATCGCCTTTTTCTCCCCTTTGCGGGAGTCGTCTCTGCCACAGGACATCGACGCCTTATATCTGGGTGGAGGCTATCCAGAGGAGTTCGCCGAAATCTTGGCCGCCAATGAAGGCATGATCGACAGCCTTCGACGGTTTGCACGGTCCGGCCGTCCCGTTTATGCGGAGTGCGGCGGTCTCATCTACCTCTCGCAAGCCGTCACGACTCGCGAGGCAAAACGGTATCCGCTCCTCGGCATTCTCCCGTCGGAAACGCGGATGCTCGATCACCGCAAACGCCTTGGTTACGTCGAGGTCACCCTGAAGGCGGACACCTTATGGGGAAAGGCCGGCGACCGGCTTCGCGGCCATGAATTCCATTACGGTGAGCTCCTATCAGATCCGACAAAACAAGACGGCTGGACGGCGGTATACGGGAGAAGATTGCAAAACGGTGTAAGGGAGGCGCCGGAAGGGTTCTATCAGCGCAATAGCCGAATCTTGGCCAGTTTCGTACACCTTCATTTGGCGAGCTGTGCCACGGCATTGGAGCGATTCGTTGATATGTGTGTTCGGATTCGCTCCGAGGGTTCTTTGCACACGGCGAAAAAGCCAATAGAAGGGCACAATATCCCATGAAGACAGTTCCTTTGCATATATTGTTTTTGAAAACCCAATGTGTTGCACCAGAGACACGATTGCGGATCAATAAGAATCTGGCGAACCTCATCTGGGAGATCAGAGGGGAAACAGACGATCCGCATCATTTAAGATTGTTCAAAACCATCGACAAGCTGGTCGAGCGAGCCACGCTGCCCGGAAGCCGGGTGTCCTATCACGATCTAGATGCGATCGCCTTCGATGGAGCCACTGCCGACGTCCAGCCGCCTTGCTTGATCATCATCGGCCGGAGCGTATTGATGGGGAGGCGTCTCCCCTCGGATTTCACTGACGAAAGGGATTTTCCGGAAAGCGGTGTCCACGGTTCGAAACCGGTATTGACCGTCAAGGATTGGTCTGTTTCACAAGAGGAGAATGACATATGACCCGAAAGCCCAAAATTCACGATCTTTTTGCGACGCCCCGAAGCGGCCAGATGATTGAAGCCCTGTCCTTCGAAACCATCGATTGCGAAGCCCCTTCTCACGACTTTTCAGCCTCGCAATGGGAAGTGGTACGCAGGATGATCCATACTACGGGAGATTTCTCGATCATGGAATCGGTGCGTTTTTCGTCCGACGCCATCAGCGCGGGAATCAAGGCCCTGAAGGCCGGGCGGCCGCTGTACGTTGATTCCAATATGATCCGGTCGGGGCTTTCCCTTGCCCGTCTTCGCAGGGCCTGTGATCGCTACGAATCGAGCCATATTCATTGTTATGTTGCAGATGACGGTGTGGCTCACGACGCGACGCGTCTGAATCTGCCGCGCTCCCTGCTGGCTGTTCGCAAGGCCAAATCTTTGGTTGATGGCGCGATCGTCGTTTTCGGCAACGCCCCCACGGCGCTCCTCGAACTCAACCGTCTGATTATCGAGGAAAGCGTGTCTCCCGCTCTGGTCATCGCAGCGCCGGTCGGATTCGTCCATGTGGAAGAAAGCAAAAAGGAGCTACTGGAACTTGACGTTCCTCATATTGCTTTGGCCGGCCGACGTGGCGGCAGCCCTACCGCAGTGAGCGTCGTCCATGCGCTTTGCTCGCTGGCCGCCGGGGGGCAACCGGAAGTCAAACCAGAGAGGCCGTCCGTGGAACGCTTCGATGCGGTCATTCTGCTTGGACACGGCAGCCGTGTTTCCGGGGCGGACCGCTTCATGGTGCGCGTGGCCGAGGGTCTTAAGAAAAAGGGGCGTTATGCCAACGTGGAAACCTGCAACATGTCGCGTCTGGGACCCCACTTCGAGGAAACCTTCGAAAAGTGCGTTCGGATGGGTGCGCGCAAGGTGCTTCTTCTGCCCTATTTTCTGAATGAGGGGCTGCACATGAAGCTGGACATCCCGGTGAAGATGCAAAAGGTGGTCAAGCGCCATTCCCACGTCAAATTAGTGCTCGGCAATAGTCTTGGATTTGACCCCCTCCTTGTGCAGTTGGTGGAGAAACGGATCGAGGAATCCACAACGCTTGGCGACGTAAGGAATCTTCAGCTCCCTGATGAAGACGCCTATCCCGTTCCTCATGGGCAGTGCGAATTTGTGGCAATGCTTCCCGATGATGCGGCTCGCTGGAGAGAAGTTCAGGGCAAAGACTGGACAATTGCCGGGCAGCACGACAAACAGAAAGGAGAAAAACAATGATGGTATGTTTTTCTGGCCAAAGACACTTCCTTCGACTGCTTTCTGTGGCCAGCCTGTTGTTGATTGTATCCTCTACGCCGGTGTGGGCCATGCACATCTCCGAGGGCATCCTGCCCGCCAATTGGGCCGGGTTGTGGTTCGTCATCGCCGCCCCTTTTCTCTATTGGGGAATACGTGAAATCAAAATTAAAAGTCGTAAGGCGCCCCAGTACAAGCCTTTCGTGGCTCTTGTCGGGGCGGCTGTTTTCATCATCTCCTGTATGCCGATTCCCGTGCCGGTTGCAGGAACGTGTTCGCATCCGGTCGGAACGGGCTTGGCGGCCATCCTTGTTGGACCGGCGCCGACCGTGGTTTTGAGCAGCGTGGCGCTGACCCTTCAGGCTTTGTTCCTGGCGCATGGCGGTTTGACCACTCTAGGCGCGGACATTGTCACGATGGGTGTCGCGGGAGCGTTTTTAGGCTACGGAATTTTTTGGTTGGCTCGGCGCATGGGAATTTCAGCTCTTGTCGCGGCGTTTCTGGCTGGCGTGGTATCCGACTGGGCCACGTATGCGGCGACGTCCTTCATCCTCGCGTCGGCTTTGCACATGGACGCATCACTGTGGTCGATGTTCGGAACGATTCTCCTTGCCTTTGTTCCCACTCAACTTCCCTTGGGAGTTTTGGAAGGGATTCTGTCTGCGGGTGCATATCGTTTCATCCACTTTCGTATACCGGAGTTGATGAAGACGCAATTTCTGTCGGGAGGCTCATCATGAGGAAGACTTTTGTTGTATGTGTTGCCGTGGCTTTACTGGCGGTGGGGGCGTGGCTGGCTATCGAAATGACGGAGGGTGACTGGGGTGGTGTCGACGAGTCGGTCGTGGAGCATTACGCCGAGGAGGCGGGACGCTCGGCGCGCGATCCTTACATCAATACGGATCAGGGGGATTTACTTTTGTTCGTATTTCTGCTGGCTGGGGCCTGTGGCGGCTTCGTGGCCGGGTACTCGTTCAAAACCCTGTTTTCCAGAAAACGAGGTCCATCGGCAACATGAGTCGCGGATTCCATCTGTTTTCTGACTACTTCGCCAGGCGTGACAACGTTTTGCAACGTTTGGACGTTCGGTTGAAGATGGGGGTGGCCATCGCTCTGTTTGCCGCCATTCTTTGTTCAACGAGACCGGTTCTCCCTGTGTCGGCATGGCTATTGTCCATAGCGACGATGATCGCCTTGAGGATTCCTCGCAAAATAATTTTCCACCGTTTCCTGCCTTCGCTGGGAATTGTTATCGTTATTATGGTATTGCAGGCGCTACTAATCGGTAAAACCCCGGTGTTTTCCGTTTCGCTAGGCGACTGGGTTCTGACCGCCACGCGCGAGGGAATAGCGCAAGGAACCTTGACAGGCAGCCGCGTACTGGGCGCAGTTGGAACGCTGTTGTTGTTGAGTTCCGTAACGCCGGCGCACGAAATCTTCCACACGCTGCACTGGTGTCACATGCCTAAGGTGTGGGTCGAGATCGCCATGCTGGTGTATCGTTATATATTTGTGTTGCTCGACGAGGCCACTGACATGGCGGCCGCCCAGCGGGTCCGTCTAGGTTATTCAAGTTTTCGAAACTCTATGTCGTCCACCAGTGGCTTGATAGGCGCTGTCATCGTACGTTCCATGGAGCAGAGTTTCAGGACGCACGAGGCGATGATCGCTCGCGGTTATGCGGGCGAGTATCGGTTCGGCGGCATGGACCGCCTTTCGTGGAAGACATGTTTCGACATATTCAGCGCCGGGGTGGGAATTGCATTTGTTTTTCTCCTCATTGAAGGGCAATTATGGTGATTTCTAACAACCACAAACCACTTTTGGAATGCCAGGGGCTGTGCTATTGCTATGAGGGAGGTCTCCAGGCCTTGGCGGATGTCGATTTTCACGCAACAGAAGGCGAATTCGTGGCGCTGTTGGCGTCGAACGGTTCCGGGAAAACGACCCTGATAAAAGTACTGGCGGGTCTATTGCCACCACAAAGCGGCACAGTCCTGATTGATGGATTGGATGTCACCAAAATACCCGCAAGACAATTGTACGGGCGTGTCGGCCTCCTTTTGCAGAATCCCATTGATCAGTTGTTCGCCGCGACGGTAGATGAAGATGTCGCCTTTGGCCCGCGCAATCAAGATCTGTCTGCAGAGACTGTGGAAAAGCGCGTTACTGACGCCTTGGAGTCGGTTGGGGGACTGCATTTTCGAGGCAGGGCTATTCACCACCTGAGTTTTGGCGAGCAAAAGCGGGTTGCGTTGGCCGGTGTGTTGGCGATGAAACCGTCTCTTCTGTTGCTTGACGAAGTGACAGCCGGGCTGGACCCTGCGGGCGAGACACATATGATGCATTTGCTGAATCGACTGAACCGGCAGCAAGGGATCACGGTGGTCTTCGCCACGCACTCGATCGATCTGCTCCCCTTGTTTGCAGATCGCATCTACGTGCTTGAGCGAGGGCACGTATTGATGTGCGAGCCGACCGCGAAAGTTTTCAATGAACCTGAAATACTGGATCGTGCCGGTTTGCGGCTTCCCTATATATCGAGCCTCTTTCACGATATGAGACGTTACGACGGCTTTCCCATCAAGGGATTGCCGCTGACAGTTCAGGCCGCACGCCGCCAAATACTCGCATTACTTCCCGAGAAACTGTGGCTGGGAATAGGGGGCAAGAAACATGAGTAAAAGTCAACCTACCGAAACATTCTCCGATACGACTAAAGTCCAGAGTGACGACATGTCCTACGGTCGACTTGGCTACACGACAGGAGCCTGCGCTGCAGCAGCGGCCAAGGCGGCGCTGCGGGCTCTTATCGGGGATACGGAGCAGCCGACAGAGGTCGAGATCCCTTTCCCTGGCGGGGAGCGCCATTCGCTGCCGGTCGTTTTTGTCCGGCAGAGGGTCCATGGCGCCGAAGCGGCGGTTCTCAAAGACGCAGGCGACGATCCGGATATCACCAACGGATCGCTTGTCCAGGCTTTCGTGGAATGGGGCGGCGGAAAGGACGTGGTTTTCGTCGCGGGCAGCGGGGTTGGCACTGTGACCAAGAAGGGTCTTTCGGTTCCACCGGGAGAGCCGGCTATCACCTCAGGCCCCAGGAAGATGGTACGAGACGCGCTGTGCGAGCTGACGAGCCGACCTGTTCGAGTCACGATCTCCATTCCGGGCGGACGCGAGATGGCCCGGAAAACGTATAATCCCCGGCTGGGCGTTGTGAACGGACTCTCGATTCTTGGCACGACGGGGCGGGTCAGACCTTTCAGTTGCCAAGCGTTGAAATGCTCGCTGGTTTGTGAACTGGACGTCGCTAAAGCAGCGGGAGTGACAGCGCCGGTGCTGACGCCAGGACATATCGGGGAACGCTCGGCGCGCAAACACCTGACTGTGACCGCCGAACAGGTAATCGAGGTTGGCAACGAATGGGGCTTCTTGCTGGAGAACCTTCCTCGTTACCAGTTCGAGCAAGTGCTCCTCTGGGGACATCCGGGGAAACTCGCCAAACTGGCTGACGGACAATGGGACACGCACTCCTCGCGCTCAAAACCTGCAATGGAAACCATTCGCCGGATGGGCGGGTCGTTTCACTCGCTTGATCCCGCCGAACACGCGACCACAGAAGGACTTTTCGCCGCGCTGGATCAGGCCGAACGAAACCGCTTGGGCGAAGCGCTGAGCGCCGCTATCGCGCGAGCGGCGGAAGAAAAGATGAGCGACGCATCCAAAATCTCGGTTGTTCTGGTAAATATGGAAGGCGACGTGCTCGGGACATATGGAGACCTCTCACTATGGCGGAAACTCAACTACAAAAGCTGACGATCGTTGGCTGTGGCCCCGGTTCCCCGGACTATTTGACTGAAGCCGGGCGGCGCGCTATCGACAGCGCTACGGTCTTGGTGGGATCACCCCATTTGCTCGACACATATGCGGCGCCAACGCAAGAGCAGATTCCTGCTGGCTCTGATATCGACAGCGTGCTCGAATCCATCGCCTTACACCGCGAGCATGACAAGATTGCAATTCTGGTCAGCGGCGATCCGGGTCTGTGCAGCCTGGCCGGGCCCGTTCTCCGTCGGTTCGGAAAAGACGTTTGTGAAGCGCTTCCAGGCATCAGTTCGGTTCAGTTGGCTTTCGCGCGGCTTGGTCTTGATTGGATCGACGTCCGGATCGTCTCCGCCCACAAAGAAATTCCCGATCTCACTCCAGAAGACTTGAAAACATCCGGCAGTATTGCAATTCTCGCCGGGCATCGGCATTCACAACATTGGATTGCCGACCTGGCGAATGCCTTGGGAAACAAGCGAATCCTTGTCGTATGCGAAAATCTATCTTTGCAGGGCGAACGGATTCGTCGTGTTTCAGTCGCGGAATTCCAACAGATCGATCTCTCGACTCGGACGATCGTGCTACTCCTGAAAGCGGGGGTTCTGCAATGACGCTCGGAACGCTTTATGGAATCGGAATCGGTCCCGGAGATCCGGATCTGATCACCGTCAAGGGAGTTCAACTCCTTTCCCGGTGCCGTCATGTTGTTGTACCAAAGGCGTCTGAGTCAGCAGACAGTGTGGCGTTGCGCATTGTTAAGAAGCACCTCAATCCTCTAACTGAAATACATGAAGTCGTATTTCCAATGATAACCAAGCGGGACGAGTTGATGGCGCGGTGGGGCGCGTCTGCCGCTTATGTTGAGTCGATACTGTCCCGAGGAGAGGATGCCTGTTTCCCGACCCTGGGCGACACATTTCTTTATTCTACGTACATTTATCTTGTGCGAGCCTTGCGGGATACTCTACCCGAGGCGCGTATCGTAACCATCCCCGGCGTCACCGCTTTCAGCGCTGTGGCTGCCGTCACCGAGTTTGCGGTTGGCGAGGGCAAACAGTCCGTAACCATCGTCCCGACCGCCGACGATTTGACTAGCGTTCGCGATGCCTTGCGCCGTAATGGAACGGTCGTGATCATGAAGATCGGCAAGAGGCTAGAGGCGGTGCTCGACTTGCTCGAAGAGCGCCAAGCCATTGAAACCGCCGTGTTTGCTTCACACATCGGAATGCCAGATGAACACGTGGAAACAGACCTTCGTAAGCTTCGTGGACGTGGTGAACAAATCGGCTATCTTTCGATTATTCTAGCCAATATGGGAACGGAGTGTCTTGAATGACGGTTTTTTTTGTCGGCGCCGGACCGGGCGATCCTGACCTGTTGACCCGAAAGGCAGAGCGGCTGTTGCGGCAGTGTCGCGTATGCGTCTACACAGGCTCGCTGGTCAGTCCGGCCATTATCGATCTATTGCCGACCGCGGCCGAGAAGCACGATTCCGCCAAACTTTCTCTCCCGCAGGTGATTAATATAATTCTCGATACAAACGCAAGAGACCTGGATGTGGTGCGGCTTCACACGGGTGATCCGTCCATCTACAGTGCTATCGGCGAGCAGATCAGCGAGTTGGAGCGTCATGGAGTCGACTACGAAGTCGTGCCCGGTGTGAGCGCCTTCCAGGCGGCGGCAGCGGCCCTTGGCTGGGAGTTGACGGTTCCGGAGATCGCGCAGAGCATTGTACTGACCCGCACGCCCGGGCGGACTCCGATGCCGGAGTCGGAATCGCTCGAACGCTTCGCTCGGACCGGGGCTACCCTGTGCCTGTTTCTGTCAGCGCATGCGATCGGACTTCATGCGCAAACTCTGGCGAGGCATTATGGCGAAGACTGCCCAGTGGCCATGGTGTATCGCGCTTCGTGGCCGGATGAGCGGATTATCCGGGGCACACTGGCCAATATTGCAGGGAAAGTCAGTTCGGCCGGTATCACAAAGACCGCGTTATTTGTCGTCCGCCGCAATGCGGGGGAGGCCCGCTCGCGTCTTTACGACCCCGACTTCGCGCATAGTCATCGTAAAGGGAATGTGTGATATGCCAGATTTAATTACGCTCTCTAATCTCGGTGCCAAGGTAGCTCGTAAGCTTGCGGCTAGCATACCGAAAAGCAGGCTACACTTTCACGAGGACGTGGAGGATTGCGAGAATGCCGTGCCTTTCGCGCGTACCGCCGACCTCGTGGGCGAGCTGTTCCCCAAGACCGACGGGATGATCTTCATCGGTCCATGCGGCGTGATGGTGCGCGCTGTCGCTCCTCGCCTCCGAAGCAAGCTGTTGGATCCGCCGGTCGTCGTGGTGGACGTAAATGGGCGATTCGCTGTCAGCCTGCTGAGCGGACACGAAGGCGGAGCCAACGACCTTTCGTTGACAATTGCAAACCTCCTCGGAGCCGAACCTGTGATAACCACAACTTCCGACGCGGCCAGAACGGTCATTATCGGCGTAGGATGCCGCCGCGGCTGTGCCGCGCAATCGATTATCGAAGCAGTCCACTATGCGCTTGCCAAGGCAAGCATCGCACCGGATGAGGTCCGCTTCATTGCCAGCGCCGATATCAAAGCGGATGAACCGGGCTTGAAACAGGCAGCGGCGGAACTGGGAATACCGTTGAGGCTAATCTCCTCGGATGAAATACGGGCTTGCGCCCGAGATTTTAGCCCCACACCCCTGGCTCAGAAAGAGGTTAATTTGCCTGCCGTCGCCGAACCCGTCGCACTGTTGGCAGGAAGGAGAACATCATTAATACTTCCCAAAACAATTCGAAACAGCGTGACTGTGGCCATTGCACAGGAAAACTGTTTGTAGTCGGCATCGGCCCAGGAGGTGTTCCGGATCGAACACCCCGCGCCGAGATGGCGATCGCTCGAAGCCGGGTTGTGGTCGGATATTCTCGTTATCTGGTACATATCGCCGACCTGACCGCAGGCAAGGAGACCATCGCAACTGGCATGACTCGGGAAGAAGAACGATGCAGGGCTGCTATCGAACGGGCTGACGCTGGAGAAATCGTCGCCCTGGTGTCTTCAGGCGACCCGGGCGTCTACGGCATGGCCGGTCTTGCCATCGAGCTAGCGCAGCGGATTGCGCCTGAACTGGATATCGAAATCGTTCCCGGCGTATCCGCGGCCAACGCCGCGGCGGCGGTAATGGGCGCGCCATTAATGCTCGACTATGCAGTTATCAGCCTCAGCGACCTGCTGGTTTCCTGGGATATGATTCGATGTCGTCTGAAAGCGGTCGCCGCTGCAGACCTGGTGACAGCGCTGTACAACCCGCGCTCTAAAAAGCGAATTCGCCATCTTGAGGATGCGGTCGAGATTTTTCTTCGCCACCGCCCTTCCACAACGCCTGCAGGGGTGGGAACATCCGTCGGCATGCCGAACGAACACATCGCGCTAACAATTTTGGGGGACCTGTTATCGCTGGAGATCAACATGCGAAGCATTGTGATCATCGGCAACACCCATTCAAGAAGCGTCCAAGGTTGGTTCGTCACACCGCGGGGATACGCGTTATGATCTTGCTACTTGGAGGAACGACTGAGGCTTCGCTCATCGCAGCGACTCTTGCGAAAGAGGGCTTCGAGGTTCTGCTTTCGATGGCAACTTCGATTCCTCCCAGAGGCGGGCTGGGTCCTGGGATCCAGCTGCGGATTGGGGAACTCGATGTCCAGGGGCTTTCGGACCTGATTCATGATCAAGGGATACGCGCAGTGGTCGATGCAACGCATCCCTATGCCTCAGCGATTAGCGCCATTGCATGGTCGGTTTGTCGGCGAATAGGAACACCCTATGTGGCCTTTGATCGACCGAGCGCTGTAGCGGATGTTTCCGCCATTCATTGGGCCGACGATCACACCCATGCCGCCGCCCTGGCCTGCTTGTTCGGACGGCCTGTGCTCTTGACCATCGGTGTTCGGAACCTATCCCCCTATGTGGCGGAGGCGCGCCTGCATGGCGTCAAGCTAGTAGCCAGAGTCCTTGATCATCCTTTCTCCATCGAAGCGTGCAGCCGGGCGGGCCTGGAATTGGACGAAATCACGCGCGCAAATGGACCGTTTTCCATAATGGAGAATACCTCGCTCATCATGCGGCATCATATCGGCGTCCTGGTTACCAAGGATAGCGGCGATGCCGGCGGCGTCGGGACCAAAATCGCCGCGGCACGGGATTCAGGGTGCCGGGTCGTTATCGTCAAACGTCCACCGCGCCCTAAAGCGGGACATTCATCCATTCCCGCTCTCATGAAAGCCCTCCGCTACGGCCTGGCTTCCGATCCGCGAGGAGGGCGATAATGCACGACCCTCGGAAAAACCGGGATGTCCTTTACTAAATATATAAAATCCGACGGAGGTACAAAATGTCAAAAACAGTCATAACGCTAAGGAGGAACTATATCTAATTCCGCTAAAGGTCAAACCTTGTATAGTCACACTGGTCAAATCAGTGGCTTACCGATTTGAGTTAATGAGTACAGTAGAAGCACTTTCGGGATAACACTGAATGATTTTGTTCAGATTAGACTTGTCCTCGTTGCGACTGCAGTGGTGATCTGGGTGGTCTTTTTTGCTAACTATCCACCGGTCCATGATTTCTTTCATAAACTTCGTCACAGCCTGTATGTAATCGCATGCCATTAATTAAGGAGTAAAAATGAAACAATATCTATTTCTGATTGGTGTCCGAACAGTGCTTCATTATTGTATCTTTGGGCTTGTTATAAACTTGGAATTGATAAAAATATCAGCATTGCCTTCGTTTAATCTTTCACAAAAAAAATCCAATCATCTGATGGGGATCTTACTTCTATAAGAAATTAAGAAAATACTTTTGGCATTCCCTTCAAGATCAAAAACAAGATCGATTCCTGTCAAACTCATAGGTTAAAATATCAGTGTTAGAGTTCCAAAGATAAAACAGTAAAATCCAAACCAATGAAGTTGACCTTTTTCAAGCCATCCAAGGAGCCATTTCAGCGCCAGAACTCCGACGATAAAAGAACTGAGCAAACCGCCCAGTACTGCACCCATCGACAAGCTTGAACCTGTTGGCATATCAAGGGCTGTTAATAAACCAGCACCACTGATTGCCGGAATGGCCAACAAAAATGATATCCGGGCAGCTTCATGTGGCCTCAAACCCAGAAACAGACCCGTACAAATTGTCATGCCGGACCGAGAAATACCGGGAATAATGGCGACAGCCTGGGCACATCCAATTAATAGGCCCTGCAAGTAAGTCCGGCTACCTGCCTTCTCATTGGAAAAAACTGAGGTGAATAAGACCATCCCTGTAAACAATAATGCTCCGCTGACAGCTTTCGGATTTTCAAACAATCCTCCCAGGAAATCTTTGAACCCTAATCCTATGAGCACCGCTGGGAGAGTTCCAGTAAATAAAAACAGCACAAAACGCTGTGTTTTCCTATCCGAAATACTCTGTATGATAGATTTAATGTCCTGAAAGAAAATAATCAGGATACAGGCAAGCGTTCCCAAATGCACTAAAATTTCAAATTCATTCCCCGGTT
>CEPV01038459.1_pt1 | contig 41991 bp, 41 predicted proteins | sample 530451 | NCBI WGS metagenome assembly CEPV01 (sample SAMEA2620097, study PRJEB7988) | marine metagenome | isolation source: saline water (ENVO:00002010), including
TTCCTTTGTTCCTATAATACCTCCTTCTACTATCTTAAAGGTCATTTCTTTTTCTGCAGGAAGATGTCTATGTTTCTTAATGATTGCTCGTCTGTTTCCTGAGGGGGTTATCTGAAGCTCCAATAAACATTTGCTTCCATATTTTAGCAAATCACCACCAACTAAATTGATTTTTTCCTTTTCATCAAAATCAGCATAAACCTGATTGGTTATTAAAACCGGAATATTGTTTTTAGAGGCAATCTCTTTCATGTAAGCAAGTTGTTTTCCCAAATCATTATTAACCTCGTACACATCATTGGCCTTTCCCAACTCCAGCCTGTAAAGCATAGCTATTGAATCTATTATAATCAGGCCAATTTTACTGTTAATCTCTTGCCTAAGTTTCTCAAGAGTTTTGTTCTGTTCATCAAAAGAAACAGGTTTTAAAAAAACAACGGAATTCAATAACTTTTTGTAATCTTGGTTAATGGAAGAGCATATTTGTCTGAACCTTTCCAAAGAAAAATTATTCTCAGTATCAACATAAATTACCTTTTTTCCCAAACGAACTGTATTTGCCCCGCATAAGATGCATAAATTTGTTTTTCCAGAACCTGCAGGGCCGTAAATGGTTGTGATTACATCTTTCTCATAACCGCCATCTAGTAATTTGTCCAGAATCCTGCTGCCAGTAGGGATTTTGTCCATACTCTTGGGTATTCTAGGGTAATTTATTAATTTTGTCTAAAGAATATACGTATAAACTAACGACAATAAAATTATAACAATGCCAGTTGCTTCACGTCCAAGTAATCCCACATCACCACTTCCACCCAAAAATCCTGCAAATGGGTCAGGAAAATCAAAAATTTTAGTTACAAATAATATGAATAATATCACAATTAAAGGCACGTATAATATAGATAATATAAAGGAAAGAATTGCAAGAATCTTCGACCAAAGAGGATCCTTAATAAAGAGTTACAATATCAAAAAGAGACTTAAGACAAAAAGTAATACGATCTTATTTATCTTAGGTTTAAAAAACTCTTTTCAGTCTATATTTTTTCATAAGAAGTTCATATATTTATATGTTTTTGTAATCTATTAATTTTAGCCATTAAATTGCTATTCAAAGGTTCTGAAAGCAAGGAGATCTATTCCCTCCGTTATTGCCAGAGGGTTCTTAGTGTTGTAAATCCCAATAAATGCCGAGCGCATTGGCGAGGCCTATAATTTTAAGGAATAATAATTAAATAATTAAAAGTAATAATTGAATATATAAAAATAAATAATAAAATTAAGTACAACAAAAAACAATAATTAATAATTATAAAATTAAAAAAATAATAAATCAACTAATAAAAAATAACAATAACCTTTTTAAAACAACATAACCTCTTAAAATAATATGGTTTTTAAAGCAATCAAAAGAGGACTCAAAATATTATCAAATCCAAAAGAAGAATTCCAAAACCTAAACAAAAGAACTTTTGAGTCTATTGTAGGAGATTACATGGCTTTGTTAGTCTCAGTTGCAGTCTTAGCAGGATTAGCAAGCTTAACTTACTCAATTTTTAGAGCAGTATACCTAGACTTATCATTAGATATTAACATACAATATTTAAGAATGATAAATTATTCTGCAGGAAGAGCAACTTCATTAATTTTCTTCTACCTTTTTGCAGGAACATTCCTTCAATTCTTCCTAAGCCTAATAATCAAACTTTTCCTAAAAAAAATAAAATACATATCTTTACTTAAAATATTGTTATATTCATTAACACCATTCCTGTTGTTTGCTTGGCTTCTTCCAAATCCATTACCCTTTGGAATATGGAGCATTTTCCTTCTGGTGGTTGGAATAAGAACCTATAAGCATGAGCATATAAAGAAAAACTCAATAAAAAAAAGAGATTAAAATGATACAAAAAAGAACCTATATCATATTGTTTGCCATTCTAGCCTCTATTATCCTCTACCTAACAGGAGTTTTCAGCGGCCTTTACGCAAATAAAATATTCACAGAAGAGACAAAAAAAGACATATTCAAGTTAAAAAGAGAGACTAAACTAGACCTAGATCTGCTAGAAAATTATATTGATCTTTTAGACAGTAACCTAAAGAGCATGCAGCTTGAGCAGATATTCATAGAAACCCTTACGGGAGAAAAGATGTGCGCTTTCTCAACAATCTCTCTAAACCAGCTTTTCAGCCAATTAGGTTATTACTGGGAAAGGTTGCCTTTTAGATTAGAAGAATATGAACGGTATAATGAGCCTTCAGAAGAATATAATCTATTAAAAGAACAATATGCACATATCTCTATAAGAACATGGATAATTGCAAGAAACCAATATGAAGAATGCAGCAAAGATTTGATACACGGCCTATATTTCTATTCGGCTGATTGCGAAGAATGCATTGAGCAGGGAGAACAATTAGACGAATTAAACAGAAAAGCCAAGGAAAAAGGAAAAGATGTAGTAATTTTCCCTATAGATTTCCACATGAATGAATCCATTGTAACTAATCTAAAAAAATATTATGGCATTAATACCACACCAGCAATAACAATAAATGACAATGTATTCCAGGGAAGATTATTCACATCTGAAGAATTATTGCCAAAATGAACAAAAAATTTACAGTTTACACTTTTACCCTAGTAATCTTAATATGGGTCATAGCCAGTTCCATCTTCTATAAGATAGAATATGAGAATAAACCAAGATATAAAGAAGAAATAATACCTGCACCGTATCTTTATAATTTTTATGTCCCTTCCAATCCTGTTATAAATGAGCCCTATTATGGAAGTCCTGGCACAAGCATAACTATGGTGGCTTTCCTGGATGTAGATTCAGAAGCATCAAAATTTTTTATAAAAGATATCCTCCCTAACATAAAAAAGAATTACATCGATAAAGGAGCCATAAAGTTCTACCATAAGAACTATGTTACCTTAGAAGACATAGAGAATAAAAACAATAATTTCAAATATTCCCTGATTTTATCATGTATTAAAAAACTAAAACAAGAAAACTACTATGATTTTTATTTTGATCTCTTTTCAACTTCAAATATTAAAGAATTAATAAAAAAATATAATATACCCATAAAAGAATACAATGATTGTGTTTCTAAAAAGAATTTAGATCAGATACATGCAGACGCATTGGAAGTCGAAAACTTAGGCATAATTGGAATAAATCAAAGGTTTTATATAGGGATAGCGGGTAGAGATAATACAGTTTTTGATGGAATACCAAAATATGTAAGATTCCAGAAAGCAATAAGACAATATGAAATCCAGGTAGGAAATTAAGATGGTATCCCAGGATATAGCATTATTTATTTACAACCTTACTTTGCTCCCGATAATATTCTTTTCTGTGTTATTCATAATTCTTACAATAATGAACATATTCCTTGATAAGAAAAAAGAAAAATTCAGAGAACTAAAAGAACTGCCATTTATCACCGTACAGGTTCCAACTTATAATGATCCTATTGCTGAGAGGTGCATCAGGCACTGTATGGAATTTGATTATCCAAAGAACAAGTATGAGATCCTAATAGCAGATGACAGTACAAGCATAGATACCCAAAATCTGCTTGCAAAATTTGCAGATGATGATCCCGAATTCATAAAATATTTCCACAGAGATAATAGACAAGGTTTTAAGGCAGGAGCATTGAAGAACTCCATGAAATTCGCAAAAGGGGAATTCATTGTAATCTTTGATGCTGACTGGATTCCTGGTAAAAGTTTTCTGAAAAAAATAGTAAGACCTTTCTCCGATCCAAAAGTCGCTATAGTACAAACAAGACAGGGATTCTACAATAAACATTCAAATTTAATCACAAGGTTTGCATCATACCTTATGATGATATATCATACAGTTGTCATGCCAATAAACAATAGAATAAACTGTGTTTTTTTCTGCGGCACAGCAGGCGCAATAAGAAAATCAACATTCGAAAAGATAGGTGGATGGAACCTTAATAGCATAACTGAGGATTCTGATCTAAGTGTCAATCTCTTATTAAAGGGATATAAGACAATATATCTGGATTTTGAAACCCCAAGCGAAGTTCCTGCTACTTTCGAGAGTTTCATCAAGCAGCAGATGAGGTGGTGTTACGGCAATACCCGGGTTTTTATAGATAATGCCAGCAATATATTGATTAAAAAAGGACTTAGTTTAAAACAAAGGTTGATGATTTTATTTATTACGCTTGGAAATGTCGCAGCTCCATTGGTTTTCTTCATGACTATAGCTGGATTTAGCACATGGTTCCTTGGAGAGCCTACACTATTTAATTTAAATGATATCATAACTCTTGTAACTAGGATTTTACTAACTGCAGGATTCCTTGTGATAGGGGCAATAGCACTATATAAAAGAAATATATTAAGAGAATTTCCTTGCCTTCTTCTCTCAGTGTTTACAATGGGAATTGTTTTGGCAGTAGCAAACAGCATAGCCTTTTTCAAAGCAGTTTCAAATAAGCAATTGTCTTGGTTCTGCACTGCCAAAGAAGCAAACGATGAGTTTGTTTAAAATGACTCTTTTTGAACAACTGCCAACAATAATCACACTTATTTTCTTACTCACTATACTATCCTATTACCTACTCATCTTTATACGACAAAAGAAAGCAAAGCCAGAACATAAATTTTCAAGCATTACAATAATCATTCCAGCGCATAATGAAGATAAATATATCAAGGAAACAATTAATTCAATTATTGAAGCTGATTTTAATGGAAAAAAACAAATTATAGTTGTTGATGACGGAAGCATAGACAAGACATATGAAATAGCCTCTAAATTTAAACCCAAAGGAGTGAAGGTAATAAGAATAAAGCATTCTGGGAAATCTAAATCCATTAATAAAGCTCTATCAGTTACAAAAAGTGATTTAATTGCAATAGTTGATGGTGACAGCTATATCCATAAAGATGCATTAAAGCTAATTGCCGCTGAACTCGAAAGAAAAAATGTAGCTGCAGCTACTGGAGTAGTAAAAGTCAGAAACAGAAATAAATTTATCTGTATGTGGATACATATTGAACAACTATATAACTCTTTAATGCGATTATTGTTTTCCAAGATCAATGCCAATATAGTCACACCAGGACCATTAAGTATATACAGAAGAAAGGAAATAATGGAACTGGGAGGATTTAGCACAAAAGGCTTCTCAGAAGACATAGATATTACAATAAGGCTTATAAGAAAGGGATACAAGATTGGTTTTGCAGAAAAAGCAGTTGCAGAGACAAACATGCCCTATGATGCAAAAGGATTCTTAAGGCAAAGAACAAGATTTGCTAAAGGAATATTAAATATATTCAAGAGACATATGCGGCTGAAAAAAACAATTATAGACCTATATACACTACCCCTTTTCTTCTTTTCCTACATCCAGGCAATAATAATGGGTTCATTTATAATATACCAGATAGTTTCAGGATATTTTACTTATTTCGTCTCAAAAGCAATCTATTTCAACTTAACTGTTCTAAAGTTCTTTTTTGAATGGTTCTCTATTGTAGGTTTTATTAAATGGTTTTTTGGAATCTTTTCAGGCCAAACACCTTTGACATTTGTAACTATTATTGGAATAGTCTCAACATTATTGTCTTATCCACTGTTCATCTTAGCAATAATCAAATTCGATAAAAAATTTGATTTAAAGCACCTAATACCTATATTTTTCATGTTTCCATTCTGGCTAATTATAATGGTAATCTATATTCTTATGTCCCCCAATTATTTCAGAAAGCGACAATATAATATCTGGAAGAAGAATGAATAATAAGATAAAAGAAAATTTAGGAATAATTCTAATAATCATCTTTTTTGTTTTTATTTTCTCTTTACATCTAAATCCTGATGCAGATTTATGGTGGGATTCTTCTGTTTATATTAACATGGGAAAGTATATTTATTCTAGTGGAGAGGCAGGTTTATATGAAAGCTCTAGACCTTTAATATGGCCTTTAATCCTGGGTTTTTTCTGGAAACTAGGTCTAGATGTAATATTTTTTGGAAAATTATTGGTCTTATTGTTTGGAATAGGAATAATAATTTTGACGTATTTGATCTCTTATCAACTATTTAATAAAAAAACAGCATTACTTTCATCTTTATTATTATCTTTTAGCCCAACCTTTTTCTTATTTAATAGCATAGTGTTTACAGGAGTCCCATCTACATTTTTTTCAATGTTTGGGATATACTTATTTATCCAAAAAAACTATTCTTTATCTGGACTATTTTTTGGAACAGCATTCATGACACGATTTTTCCAAATCTCTGTCATTATTCCAATTTATTTATTCTTCATTTATTTGATATGTAAGAAACAATCCACATTAAGAAAATTCTTAATTTCAATATCATTCTTTTCATTGCCAATAATCCCATATTTAATTTCAAATTTGATATTATATAATAGCCTTATCCATCCTTTTCAATTGCAAGCATACATGACAAAATTTACGGGCTGGATATTCCACCAACCATTTAGCTTTTATTTTTTAAATTTAATCAAAGAAAACATATTGTTGTTGTTCTCTATATTGGGCATAGTTTTTATTTTTAAGAATGAAAAACTGAATAAATTTATTATTCCTTTTGTTTTTTTATTTACATTTATTCCTTATAACCTTGCCTTGCATAAAGAAATGAGATTATTATTGCCAGTTTTCCCTTTGCTTTATATTTTAACAAGTTATGGAATAATAAAATCTTCCAATTTGTTCAAAAATCATAAAAATATAATATTATTAATAATAGTTTTAATTGGATTAGTTCAAATTACACCACAGTTAAGATTAAATAATTATGATGATAATCTTGATGTATTCTATGATTTTGTTAAAGACAATGATATTGAAAATATATGGATTTCTAATCCCTCCTTTATTGCCCACAAAGATACAAAAGCTGATGAGTTGATTTACTATCCACTTTACAATACAAAGAAAATGATAGAATTGCAGTCTAATATAGACCAAGCAAAATTGGTTCTGATTAACACTTGTGACATACTTCCATGTCCGCCTCAAGAAAGCTCATGCAACCAAGAACATAATAATTTTATAAATATGTTAAAGGAAAAAATGAATGTTAATCATTATGAAAAATTAAATGATTGCGAATATTACATCCTCACTTCTTAACATTATCTTTTATCTTGATAATGTCTCCTATAGTAAAAGCACCAGTTTTAGAACTAACTTGCTTCTCATGGCTTTCTTCATATTCCTCAACTAATTTGATCTTAAGAAAGCTTCCAATTTTTTTTGCAAGCACTATGGAAGGCTCAAAGTGATTAGATTCTATTTTTTGGATTAAAGACTCTTTCTCATTTATCTTTTTTGCAAAATCTTTTTGTTTTAAACCTAGACTTTCTCTTTTTTCCCTTATTTTTTTTGCATAGTCATCAATTATGATCTGCATTGTTTCTGGTTGAGAATAATCATTTCTGGATCTCCCTACCTTCACATCTTCCTGCTTTACAACATCTATCACCTTTCCAAGCTTGCTACATTCATGGCACACATTTAATTGTGCATCTTCAACTATTGTTTTGTACAATTTCCCTATAGAGCCGCACATATCACAGTTCATTTAATCACCAATAATTGTAATAGCAATTTTTCTGTTGGACCTCGGACCATCAAGCTCTACTAGCATAGGACTTTGCCATGTACCTAATTGCAATTCATTATTTTTAATAGGAATAGTCTCAGAAGGCCCTAATATTGTGGATTTTATATGAGAAGCGGCATTGCCATCTAAACTATCATGCCTCCAGACACCTTCTTGAATCAATTTGTTTAGGAAATCTAGTGTATCAAGACATATATTCGGATCGGCATTTTCATTAATTATTATAGCGGCAGTAGCATGCATTGCAAAAATATTGCATAATCCCTCCTTTACATTGGATTTTTTAACTATAGAATTAACCTCGTCTGTTACATCTATCAGTTCCTGCTTTTTTGTTGTTGAAATGGTTATTATTTCCTGCATAAAGGAAATTAATATTATCGGATTTAAAATATTTTTCTTTTAAAATAAACAATGTTTAAAAATAAAGGTATTTAACACCGAATTATGAAAGTACTTATAGTAACTGGATCTGTTGGAACTGGAAAAACTACATTGTCAAAAAATTTAGCCGAAAAACTAAATTTCCCTTATCTTGATGTCAATAAAATAATTGAAAAATATAATATCTCTGAAGGCTATGATAAAAAAAGGAAAACAAAGATTGTTCATGTTAGAAAATTAAATAAAGCATTGATTAAAGAAATAAAACAGTACAGTATTAAAATAAAATCCAATAAAAATATAAAGAATGGATTAGTTATTGATTCCCATCTTTCTCATTATCTCCCAAAAAAATATGTTGATTTGTGCATAATAACTAAATGTAACTTAAAACAATTAGAAAGAAGATTAAAAAAGAAGAATTATTCTAAGGCTAAAGTTAGGGAGAATTTAGATGCTGAAATATTTGATGTCTGCCTTAATGAGGCCAAAGAAAATAAACATAAAATTTTAGTTGTTGATACGACAAAAGGTATTAATATTGAAAAAATATCAAATAAAATAGGTGTATTATGAAACAAATATCCTCATTGGAATTATATTTTTTAGTACAAGAACTGAAGACTTTGGAAAACTCAAGAGTTGATAGGATATATAATTCCGGTAAAGAAGAGATTTATATCCAGTCGCATAAAAGCAATGTTGGTAAAAAAATATTAAGGATTATTGTTGGAAAAACTATTTTTCTTACTGAGACGAAATCTGTTGATGAAATGCCTTCTGGGTTCGTGTTGTTGCTAAGGAAACATCTTGAAGGAAAGTTTCTTGATTCCATTAAACAATTAGAATCAGAACGCATAATAAAATTCATCTTTAAATCTAGAGATGAAACAAAAAAACTTTATCTGGAATTTTTTGGAAAAGGAAATGTAATTTTGTGTAATAATGATGAAGTTATAATTGACTGTGCTATTAAGCATAAATTCAGAGACAGGACAATTCTACCAAAAGAGAAATATCAACACCCTAAAATGCAATATAATTTATTTGATTTAAATAAAAAGGACATCATTGATTTGTTGAAGAATTCAAAGAAAGATAAGATTGTAACATCACTTGCTATTGAATTAGGTCTTGGTGGGGTTTATTCTGAAGAAGTCTGTTTATTAAGCAATATTAATAAAAATTTGCATCCAAATAAAATCGACAATAAAAATATTACAACAATAATCAGTTTAATTAAAAAATTAATTAATAAAAAAATCAATTCTCAAATAATCTATAAAAATAAGGAAACAGTAGATGTTGTTCCAATTGATTTGGAATTTTATAAAAATTACCATAATAACAAATATTCAAATTACAATGGAGCACTAAACGAATATTTTGCAAAAGAACTTAAGATAGTAAAAAAGGAGGAAAGTGCATATACAAAAAAGATTAATGAATTAAAAAGAATAATAGATGAACAAAAAGATACGATAGAGAATATGAAAAATAAGGGGAAAGAAAACAGGAAAAAAGCAGAGTTGATTTATAGCAATTATCAATTGGTAAAAGGTATTTTGGATGATATCAACAAAGCAAGTAAAAAATATTCTTGGAAAGAGATTAAAGATAAATTGAAAGGCCATAAAATAATAAAAGAAATTAATTCTAAAGATAAGGGGGTTGTTCTTGATATTTAGGGTTATTTCCTAGATAGGGTTGTTGTTCTTCAAAAATATCTGTTCGAGTAAAGTGGTCTATTTTAGGTGTATGTTCAAAAAGAATTTTTACTCTTTGCTGCAAATCTTTTGGAACTCCCCCATCGTTTAATAGGGCTTCTATAGTCTTTTGGCTTATACTTATACCCTCCTCTCTTAAATTTTGTAAGAACTCCATAATTTTTGGTAATGGTTCTGATTCCATTATAATAGGTTGTTTTATTTATTTAAATATTTTTCCGTAATGTTTTTAAAATAACATAAATTACTTACTATTGGACGGCCATAGGGGCTTGGTTCACCGGATCCCATTCCGAACTCCGAAGTTAAGCAAGCCTCCGTTTCTAGCTGTACTGTGCTTTGCATGGGAAACTAGGAAAGCTGTCCACCTTTTCTTATTTAGGCTGATTTTTAATTAAGGCAAGATTTTTAAATGAATTTCTATTTTCGGTAATAATATGAAGATATCAATAATCGGTACAGGGTATGTAGGACTATCTACAGCAACCGTATTAGCAGAATTGGGTAATGATGTCTTAGCTGCAGATATAGACAAAGAAAAGATAGAAAACCTAAACAAGGGAATTATGCCCATTTTTGAGCCAGGACTTAAGGAACTGGTAATCAGGAATATTGAGGAAAAGAGGTTAAAATTCGTACATGATAATAAAGAAGTCATAGATCATGGAGAAGTCATATTCATCTGTGTTGGAACTCCTCCAAAAGATAACTGGGAGACTGAACTAAAATATGTTGAAAATGTTGCTATTGAGATAGCACAAAATATGGAATCCTACAAGGTGATTATACATAAGAGCACTGTTCCTGTAGAGACTGGGGAAAAAATTAAGAAAATAATAAAAGAGAATATGAAGGAAGATGTTGATTTTGATGTTGTGAGCAATCCAGAATTCTTAAGGGAAGGCAGCGCAATAAAAGATACAATGGAGCCAGATAGAATTGTTGTAGGTACAGATAGTAAACGAGCAATTGAAATAATGAAAAGAGTATATAATCCAATTAAAGCTCCATTAGTTGTAACAGATATAAGAAGTGCAGAGTTGATAAAACACGCATCTAACTCATTTTTAGCCACAAAAATATCATTTATAAATGCAGTAGCAAATATATGTGAATTATCGGGTGCAGATGCTGAAAAAGTGGCAGAAGGTATGGGTTATGACAAAAGAATAGGTAGGGAATTCTTAAATGCCGGCATTGGCTATGGAGGCTTTTGTTTTCCAAAAGACGTACAGGCATTCATAAAGATAGCGGAGAAATATGGGTATGATTTCCATATGCTTAAGGCAACAAATAATATCAATGATCAACAAAAGAAGAATTTTGTAAAAAAAATTAAAAATATTCTGAAGGAATTAAACAACAAAAAAATAGGCGTTCTAGGTTTAGCCTTTAAGCCAAATACAGATGATATGAGATTTGCTCCAAGTATATCTATAATACATGAACTTCAAAAGGAAGGAGCAAAGATAAAAGCTTATGATCCGGAGGCTATGGAAAAGGCAAAAGGTGTTTTTACCGATGTAGAGTTCTGCAAAGATCCTTATGAAACCTCCAAAGATGCAGATACTCTATTGATTTTAACTGAATGGAACGAGTTTAAAGAGTTAGATTTAAAAAAAATAAAATCATTGTTAAAAAAACCGATAATTTTTGATGGGAGGAATATGTATAATCCCAAGGATATTAGAAATGAAGGTTTTACTTATATAAGTATAGGCAGGAAAGATGTGGTGTAAATGGATGCTATAATATTGGCAGCAGGTTATGCCACTAGATTGCATCCATTAACAGAAAATACACCAAAACCCTTGTTGGAGGTAGCAGGAAAGCCAATAATAGAGTACATAATAAATAAATTAGAACAAGTAGATATTATTAATAAAATCTACATTGTTACAAACAATAAATTTGAGCAAAATTTCATAGTATGGCTTCGTAATTTTAATGCCAAAAAGCTTATAGAGATAATAAATGACGGCACTAAAAACAATGATGATAGGTTAGGTGCGTTGGGAGACATATATTATACAATAAAAGAAAAAAATATAGACAATGATATAATGGTAATAGCTGGGGATAACTTATTTGAGATATCTTTAAAGGAAGTTGTTAACGCATTCAAAAATATAAATAATAATGTGATAGTCTTACATGATGTTAAGGATTATGAACTTGCGAAAACTTACGGTGTTGCCGATGTAAAAGATAGCCTTATTGTAGACTTTCAAGAAAAGCCCGAGAATCCCAAATCTACTTTGATTTCAACAGGAATATATTTATTTCCAAAGCAGATAACACCCTTAATTAAAAAATACATTGGTGAGGGCAATAATCCAGATAAAAGCGGGAGTTTTATTGAATGGTTGCATAAGATAGATAAAGTTTACGCCCATATTACTGACAAAAAATGGTTTGATATAGGGAGCTTTGAACAACTAGAAAAAGCCAACAAGCATTTCGTGGATTGAAATGGAAACAGCATTAATAACTGGAGGTGCAGGTTTTATTGGGGGCCATTTATGTGATTTCTTGCTAGATAAAAATTTTAGAGTTATTTGCATGGATAACCTAATAACAGGAAATGACATCAATATTCAGCATTTATTAACCAATAAAAATTTTAAATTTATTAATCATAATGTATCTAAACAAATAAAAATTAATGAAGCTATAGATTATGTGCTTCATTTTGCAAGTCCAGCAAGTCCTGTAGATTATCAAAAAATCCCAATACAAACTTTGAAAGTTGGTAGCTTAGGCACCCATAATACTCTTGGATTGGCTCTGATAAAAAAAGCAAAATATATGCTGGCATCTACTTCGGAGGTTTACGGGGATCCGTTAGTTAGTCCACAACCAGAAAGTTACTGGGGGAATGTCAATCCAGTTGGTCCTAGGGGTTGTTATGATGAAGCCAAGAGATTTGCCGAGGCCATCGTTATAGCATACCATCAGATACATGATATAGACATAAGAGTTGCTAGAATTTTCAATACTTATGGTCCTAGGATGAGGAAAGACGATGGACGCGTCGTACCCAACTTCATAAATCAGGCACTAAAAAATGGGCCAATAACCATATATGGTGACGGTAAACAAACAAGAAGTTTTTGTTATATAAGCGATCTTATTGAAGGTGTCTACAAACTGATGATATCGAATATAAATGAGCCGGTGAATTTAGGAAACCCTGACGAATATACAATATTAGAATTAGCTGATATCATAAAAACATTAACTAATAGCAAAAGCAAAATTGTATTTGGGCCATTACCTAAAGATGACCCTCATGTGAGATGCCCAGATATAACTAAAGCAAAAAAAGAACTAAAATGGATTCCAAGGGTGGGATTAAAGCAAGGATTTGTAAAGACTATTGAATGGTTTGATAGAATTGATAATTAATGCTCTAATAAATGTTCATGGCACTGACGGAAATTTTTCAGTAGTGGCGCAATATTTTTGAAATATAAGGAGTAGATTTATTTTTTTGTTAATCTAAATATTGCACCTTTGACCATGTTGCTATGTTTTATCATTCGCATAACATGTTTCCCCTTGTTCAAAATACCCGATCTAGATTTGTAACCATAATCAAAAAATGCGGTAAAATGCCTGTGTTTCATCCTAATTGCAAGAGAGGTCTGCCTATTAAGCATGTTAATCCTTTTTTTTATAATCTCTTTGTGTTGTATACTATAATTAATATTACTATTTTTAAGATGCCTTCCGATATAGCTGCTCAACACTCCTTTCTCTTTAGAATACTCTAAAAACAGGGGAAGAAAATTTAATGGCAGTACAGAATAAAATTTCTTATTGTGAAGATAAAAGTCAATCATTCTTTTTAATGCTTTCTTCTTGTCCCAGGCTTCAACAAAAAATGTTCGGTTTTGTTCACCATTATAAATACATTCTTTTTCTCCATGAAATATTTTTACTATTTTTTCTTTTTCCAACAATGAAGAAAGTTCATCAATCATGTCCATAGAAATATAAGTAGCATCTTTTAGTAATTTGAGAATACCTTTTTTTTGCTCTTTTTTCCCTATGCTAAACCATATATTTCTAAGTTTTTTTATTTCTTTTTCATAATAGGTCCACTTTTTCCCCTTTAATCCTATCAATCTGAAGCCGGATATACTATGATTTAATGCATTTAATCTAAGCAATGCATCTCTAGTATCGATCCATTTTGGAATAAGCATTTCGAGATAGTCTTTAGGAAAGTGGCGTAAGATGATATCCGACATTAAAAAAATTCTTATAGCTTTAATTTCCATTTTTTTAGGGTGATTAATGTTAATATGCCCTCCATGTATCAACTTAAGGTTGAAATCCGGATAGATCCATTTTATATTTTCCATGATGTTTTCATTAACAATATAGAAAGGATGGCATACTATATCCTGCTCCTTTTTTGTAAACCATGCAAGCTTTAGATTAGGTGCTGTGTTGTTTTTGACAACAATGAGAAAGTCTATATCTGAGATTCCTGGATTTGAAACATTCCCACTGGTGTAAATTGCTTTTATATTGCCTGTGAGGAATTTTTTGCCTATTTTGGCTGTTGAGGTATTGTAATCATCTAGGCTGTATTTAGTAGGATAATTTAAAAAAACTAAATCTTCCTGTTTAATTTTGTCTATTTTATAGTGCATTCTACCTTAGCCCTTCTTTTATTTTGATGTATGCATACTTTGATGTTTTGTACATTTCTTCAATGAGATATTTTGTGTTTATGTTGTTTATCTGCGATATGTTAAAGAATCTTGAGTTTATTTGGTACCCCAACAATGGATTAATTTCAGCCATTTGGGTTATAAATGGCAATGCCTTCAAAGGCTTCCAGTTTTGCCTTATCTTTTCTACGGTCAAAATAGGTTTCCATAGGTCTTTTTTAAAATCCTTTTTTACAATCCCAAATGAATGTTTTTTATAAACATGGATTCCCTTTGCCTCCAAGTAAAGCGTCGGAAATAATGTGATACAATGAAGGAAAAATTTCATATGATACGAATTCATCCTATAATCTCTTTTCAAATACAATTTTCTAAAATAATCAACAAACCAGTAAAATTTGTTCAGGTTTTCGATTTTACAATCCCTGACTTTTATTTTATTTATTTCTTCTTTCTCTAAAAATGATTTCGAGTATTTGAAAATTTCCACCGGAAAATAAGTTGGGCAATAATGCTCTAAATCATACTGGGTGATTATCATATGCCCATGGTGCTGCAATGGATCTATTTTATAGAAAAATTTCCTTGATTTATATAGAAAATCCCTAAGCTGGGACAATTTGTCAGGCTCGTTTATTGTACTTTTTTTGAGAATTATTAGGGTATCTAGATCGCTCCATCCTTTAATGTAGTCTAAGGTCGAGAAACTCCCATGAAGATAAAATCCAGAAATATATTCTATCAAATTTTTCTCTGCAAAAGTTTTCAAATCCTTAATAGGCTCTATTAATTTCCTATCAGATTTATCATATTCTCTGAAATTTATTTTGTTGCACTTCCTTTTAACCAGAGTTTTAGTTTTATTTTTTTTAATACTGGAAAAATCTTCATAGATTGTTGAAAGAAGTATCGCAAAATTTTTTGAATTTATTTTTTTTATTTTTTCAAATTTCTCAATTGACTTAGAAAAATTAATATCTTTATTATTTAAGTAGTATAAAATTTTTCTTAGTTTTTTTATTTTAACTTTATTATCTTTTGAAATGTCCTTAACCAACGGGTAGAAAATAAAGCCTTTTGAAGAAAATCCCCCATTAAGGAAAGAATTTATTAACTCATTTAATTTATCTTGAACGTGATTTATTAAATATTGTTTATCTATTTTATTCAGGGGGTTATTTTGTATGTAAGAATCACTGTTGAAGTTTTTCATAATACTATTTTCCATTTTTAAACTATCCAAAAAATTAATGGCTAGTCAAATATAGTCAACGTGTTTATTGTTTTACCTTCTTTGTTAGGTCAAGTTCTTCATCTTGTATGTATTCTAAATTATTCTTCAAGGCTGTATACGCTTTCTGCAACTCCCTGCCGAGATAGGCACAATGGTCTTTTCTTATTGGCAATTTCTCTTTATTTATTATTGTTTGATAAATATCTATTGGCTTGTCCCTTGCCACCTTTAGAATAATCTTGTTCTTTTCATTGCAGAAAGCAGTTTCTATCTTCCTATGCTCCCTATCAATTCTTATGAGAAAATACCCCGCATCATCAAGTACAAATTCATTTGCATCATCATATTTGTCTTTTAGCTCTTTAGCACCATCTTCTTTAACTTTAACATTTACAAGGTCTACATTTTTTTCTGAATCTACAACTCTTATTGCATTTACTGGACATGCTTTACCCCCTTCTATCAAATTTTTCTCTGTATTCTTATCATAATCTAACTCTATAGCATAAATGCCCGGATCTATATCTTTAGAATTTATTAAAGTTGCTTTCTTTCCAAGGAGTTTAAATCGATCTGAGGATATGGCAACGCAATTTCCATGGCCAACGCATACATTCTTGTTATATTCTACTCTTAAACTCTTTGTCATAAGTTATTTAGTTTTAACTGGAAAGTTATAAAGCTTTTTATTTTTTAGCTAGGTTACAATATAAACTAATTATGCCCCCTTTGCTCTTCATTTTTGAATATTTTTCTTATTATTTCGTAGTCTTTTTTATCTAATGTTCTCAAGACCATTAATACTGAGAGATATATAGCAGCTGACGCAATGATGGTTATAATTAAATTTAGGTTTGTAAATCCAATGAACAATGACATTATAATTACAGCAATGATAGGCTTAGGAAGTATTCCTAAGAAGTTATAGTAATACCAGGATTTTGAGACAAATATATAATAAATAATGAAAAGAAAAATTTCTGTTATTAAAGTTGAAATGGCAGCACCTACGAATCCTATTAATGGTATCAACAACAAATTCAACAAAATACTGATTCCTGCTGTTATCCCCTGTCCCAGCATCCTTTTATTCTGCTTATCTATCGATGACAATACAATCCCTAGCAGGAAATTTATAAATTTAAGAAAAAGATATAATGAGATTATTCTTAGGGCTATGGATGAAATAGAGTATCTCGCACCATATAAAAAACCTATAATCTCATCAGACAGCATAAAGATTCCAAGCGAGATAGGCAATCCGATGATATAGAGGTATTTGAAGGACCTTTCGTATAACAGCCTTAATCCAGATTTCCCTTCCTTGTAGTATCTAGAGAGTACTGGATAAATTGCATTTATGTAAACTGTGGGTATAAATATTAGGGCAAGGGCTATATTATATGCGGCACTAAAAATTGCCACCTCTACATCTCCTTTCATCTTTGACAGCATAATACTGCCAATAAAAAAATATATACTCCCAAAAATAAAAGCAAGACCAAATGGCAAAGCTTTCTTTAATGTAGACTTAATAAATACTGGGTCTATTCTTATATCCAGTTTAATAAATTTCTTTAGTGCTATTAATGATGCAAGGGTTATCACTATAATTTCAGTAAAAACAAATGTATAGCTGAATATAATCACTCCATAGCCTTTAAACAGGACATAAATACCTGTAACGGCCAATATAGACATCCTTAATATTTTTAAGAAGGCGTCATAAAACATTTGTTCAAACGCCCTAAAGATAGAATAAAATAGTTCAGTAAAAGTTGATAAAATCGTAAACAGCCATATAATATAAACTATTTGCCTTGTAATCTCGGGATAATTAAGGGCATTAAGAACGGCTACAATGATGAAAAAGGTGATTATAGATAAAACAATTTTAATTGAAAAGGCATTTATAAAATATTTGGATACTAAACTTTTATTTCTTGAAATTTCTCTTATCAGCAAGGTATTAATGCCCAGATCTGCCAGTATTACGGCCATGAAAGATAGAGATAACGCAAAACTGAATTTTCCGAAATTCTGTTGGCTGAGCAACCTAGCAGCGTATAGCATCACTACAAACTGTAGCACTCTTGATACTATCTCTGCTATCCCCAGATAAGTGGTATTTTTGTAGATTCTCCTTGCAATCCCCATGCTCCAAACCAACCCTCCTCCCTATAAAAATGTTTGCCCATTACTTTATTTTAACAATTTTTTTAAATCAAAGGGCAATAGCTCCATGTATGTTGAATGGAAGAATACTTGTATTGGCAACTACCTTTCCTAGATGGGCGAATGACTCAACACCCAGATATGTATATGATTTGTCAAAGAGACTAGCATATAAATTTAGGATGATAGTCCTTGCTCCACACCATTACGGAGCTAAAAAGACGGAAACCCACGGAAAATTAAGCGTTAGGAGATTTTCCTATTTCAAACCGGAAAGACTGCAAAAGCTTTGTTATGATGCTGGCATTATACCTAACATGAAAAAGAGTTTGTTGGCAAAAATTCAAATCTTTACGTTAATATTTTCTGAATTTTTTTCTTCATATAATACCCTGAAAAATGAAAAAATAATGATGATACACGCTCACTGGATGCTTCCTCAAGGATTTATTGGAGTTTTTCTCAAGAAAGTTTTTAGGGTTCCTTTACTAGTTACAGTACATGGAAGCGACCTATTCGCATTAAAAAACATCATATTTAGAAATTTACAGTCTCTTGTATTAAAAAATTCAAACTTTGTCACGGTAAATAGCAATGCTGCAAAAAATGAACTATTGAAAAGATTTCCCGATCATTCTTCTAAAGTTAAGATAATACCTATGGGTGTGGATATTAATTTATTCAAAAAAAGAAATGTCAAGAAACCCAAAAAATATGCAAAAAATAAAATGCTTCTTTTTGTTGGTAGGTTAAGTGACCAGAAAGGCCTACAGTATCTTATAGACTCTATTGCAGACATAATAAAATTTGAGCCTAAAGCAAAATTATTGGTTATTGGATCGGGAGCTTACCAAAAAACGCTAATGCAGAGAGTAAATGATAGAAATGTAGAGGATTATGTGGAATTTCTTGGTTCAATGCCTGCAGTCGATATTTCAAAATACTACAATTATTGCGACGTATTCGTTATGCCTTCCCTTTCTATCAAAACTGGAACAGAATCTCTTGGTTTATCATTATTAGAAGCAATGTCATCAGGATGCGCTGTTGTAGGAACTAAAGTAGGAGGAATTCCATATGTTATTAAAAACCAGTATAACGGATTATTAGTCAATCAAAAAGATTCGAGGGGTTTATCAAAAGCAGTTATCCACATCCTAAAAAATAAGAAAGAATCAACAAGGCTTGGAAATAATGCTATCAAATCTATAATAAAGAATTATTCATGGGATAGGGTAGCTAAAGATTTTTTTAGGGTGTACGATTATTTACTAAAATGAAGATAAGGCTAAAAATTAAATTATTTTTGTACAAGTTGTTTTCCACTAAGTTTGGCAGGAGGATATTGCATATACTTTCTTTTGGAGTTAGAGTTAAGAACTTAAATAATGATAGAAAGTTGAAAAAATATCCTTTTTTTGTCATAATCACTACAGATACAGAATCAGGCTATGTTGATGGGGGTGGGAGGAGAGTATGGCAGAAGGAGAATCCTCAAGCGTATTTGGGATATTATCAGGGTATAAAGAATTTGATGAAAGTTTTCGATAAACACAAAATAAAAACTACATTTTTTTTGTCTACTAACTGTTTTTCAAGTAAGGGGCAGGAATACAACTTAATAAAAAAAGAATTGGAAAACATAATAAAGAAAGGGCAGGAGATTGGACTGCATTTACATCCAGATTCGGATTTATCTTTACAAAAAGAACTTTCCAAGAGATTTGATGCAACATCAGCCTTTTTTTATAATTATAAAGAAAAATTAAGCATAATTAAAGCATCAAAAAAATTAATCGAACAAAATTTGGGAAAATCTGTTGTTAAAAATCTTATCAGCTTTAGATGGGGAAACTGGGCCTTAGACACCGACGGTGCAAAAGCTTTAAACAAATCAGGCTTTAAGATTGATAGCTCTTCAACACCAGGAATTAATGGGCATACTAATGACTCTATGAGATATGACTGGAGCAGCGTGAAAAGGCATTATCCTTGGAAGCTAAGTACAAAAAATTACCAAGCAATAAATCACAATAACTCAAATATTACTGAGATTCCTATCGCTACTTTTGACTTCTTTGGGCTAAAGCTGAGGGCAGATCCTGTTAATTCTGTTTTACTTAACAAAGCTTTTTTGGAATACTATAGGCAAATAAATAGATTAGAAAAGCCATTCCCTTTTGTTGTGATAACTCACAGCTCTGAAGCCACAAATAAAGATGGTCAGGAGACACAAGCACTGAAGGACCTTGATGCCTTTATTAATTTTGCAAAAAAACAAAAGAATGTAGAATTCGTCACCTTAGGCCACGCTTATGAAAAATTAACTATTTCCTGACTGCAACAGTGAGATAATAAGTTGGCCATCTTCTCGAGCTGTCCAAAAAATCTAACATGCTAAACAATTGGGCTAGTATATAAAATGGATAAAAAATAATAATTGAGAAAAAACTCGCTATTCTTCTCATTCCCTTTGAGAACAATAGTGGGATGCCTTTAATTAATGAATGGAAAAAGATTGCAGGAAGATTAAAAATCCCCCCAATAGGATTAATAACTTTGATAATAAAGCTATTTTTTAGTAATTGCATTATCCCAAACTCTGTAAAACGGTATTTGTCATAAGGTGCATCGTGGATTGGGTATAGGAATGGGGTAATTATTACAATAGTGCCGTCTTTTTTTAATATTCTTCCAATATTTTTGATTACATCAAAAGGGTTTGAGCAATAATATAAAGAATTTACAATAATTATCTTATCAAAGGAATTATCCTTAAATGGAAGTAGATTGGCATCACCAACTACATTAGTTTTACTGAAATTTCTGATGTCAAAGCGAACAATATGCCCCTTCATAAATTTATGATAATAGGGATTATTGCCAGACCCTACATCCAAAATTTTATCACTAGGATTTATAAAAAGATTTCCGATATATTTTTCAATCTTTCTTCTTATAATTAAAAATTGTCCAAGCATTTTTATTGTTTCAATATCTTATTAAAATTTTTTGCAATATTGTCCCACGAATTTTTTAAAGCATCTTTCCGATAATTAACCATCTTTTTTTTAATTTGCCCCTTTATCTTCTTCACCATATCATTTTTGTCATTAGGTCTGCAAAGAGCTTCTTTATGCGTTCTTAATAATATTCCTACATCTCCAACATTAGTGGCTACAATTGGCTTGTTACAGGCCATGTATTCAACAACCTTGTACGGAAAACAATACTTTGTAAAAGCATTTTCTGGATTTGGTACTACTACAATGTCGGCAGCATTTATTAATTCAGCGACTTTATCCTGGCTTAGGGATTTTAGGTAAATAATCCCTTCTTGGTTTAGGTCGATATATTTCCCTTCTCCTTTAAAAAATCTTCCAGCTACTACTAATTTTAGGGTTTTTACACTTTTTTTTAATTCTTCGAAAGCATCAATTAAGATATCAATGCCCTGCAACCTTTGAATGCTGCCAGCATATGCAATAATTTTAGCATTTTTCGGCAAATTTAAGGATTTTCTGCATTTTTCTTTGTTTAAAGGCTTAAACGATTTTATATCTACACCATTTTGTATGACAAAAACATTATCTTTTCTGATTTTTTTTATCTTATTTTTTAATGTATGACTCACAGTTGTTACAATATTGGCATGCTTAACTACATATTTGTGAAGCAACCCCAAGAAAGGAATTTTATATGTGGAGTATGTCTCGTAATTGTCATGAAGGTCATATATAAATCTTATTTTATGCCTTTTGGCAGCAAAATATCCTATAATGCCCCACAATGGATCACTAGTTGCTATCAAAAAATTGTATTTCTTTTTCTTTAACAGTACACTTAGACTTTTTATAAAACTGAGGAAATAGAATATACCAAAGGGCATGATAAATACATTTATTCCATGTAATTTTGTGTTTTTATTTTTATATTTTCTATAGTCTGCACATAAGAAATCGATGTCATTTTTAAGTTTCTTTAGAGATGCAAAAAGCCTTGTTTGCCTGCCGAAATCCTCATCTATTATGTCTCTCGTGGCAGTGTACCTGCTTGTAAGAACAAGTATTCTCATTTTTTCATCATGTCCGCTAAAAATGCAAATATTATTATCTGTAGCCCTATACTTAGTATCAGTATGTCAAGCATCATCAACCCCAGATGCCTATTGACTCCCTCTGCAAATAACTGTATACAAACTAAATAAAGTCCAAGTATGAAGCCTACTGTGAATATTGCGCTTCCAATCATGCCAAAGAACTTCAATGGCCTATAGTCTCGATATATCCTTATTATATTGATCCAAGCCCTAGATGCATACCCTAATGGGCTTGATATCAACCGGCTTTTATCTTTCCTTTTGGCAAAATAAACAGGGACCTCCTTAATCCTGAATTTTTCTTTTGCTGCCCTTATAATTTGCTCTTGAGTATATGTATGATCGGAAATTATGGTAATTTTTTCAGCAACTTCCTTAGTAAAGGCCCTGAAACCAGTCTGAGCGTCCGAAATTTTTATTTTAGTTATGTTTGATATTACTCTTGAGAAAGCCTTATTCCCAAATTTTTTTATTATAGGCATGCTTTCTATGGTACCTTTAAATCTGCTTCCCAGGACCAGATCATAACCAGTTTCAATTTCTTTAAGCAGTATAGGTATTTCTTTCGGCCGGTATTGCATGTCTGCATCTATGTGGACTATAACATCTGCCTTTAATCCTAAGGCCTTTTTTATTTCTGTTTTAAAAGTCTCGGCCAGCCCATAATTTTTCGGATGGGAGTAAACAACGGCACCCTGATCTCTTGCGGCTTCTGCTGTTTTATCTTTGCTGCCATCATCAACAACCAAGACCTTATATCCATATTTACCTGATTTCATTGCGTCATCTATACTTTTTATGACGTTACCTATAGTGTCATGCTCGTTATAAGCAGGTATTGTTATTACTACAAACATGAGTCGGAATAACAGTATTCACTTTAAATATGTTTCTAATCACTATTCTACGAAAATAGCAATTTTTTTAAGCAGGATAAGTACCCCTCAATACTAATATGGGCTTTGTAACAATTTTGTTATTTTTATTTTATTGTTTTGGTTTAGGTTTTACTGCCTCTTTTTTTCTTAAAAACTCAGAAAATTTTTTGGAAAGAAATCTGATGAGGTTGGGATTGGGTTTAGCACTATTACCTTTTTTGGGCGTAGTTCTTAACATAGCCAAAATACCTGCTGATTGGAGACTGATTTTAGCTTTAAGCTTAGTTTTTCCAATTTATTATCTAATTAAAAATTTTCCAAATCTGAAAGATAAATTTACGAAGATCAAGCTCAAAAAATCTGACATCAGTATTTTTGTTATGCTTATTATCTTTGTTGCTTCTTTTTATGTCTATGGAACAGGGGCTTTTAACTATCCTTATTTAGAGGATGATGATTCTTGGGGACATGCAGAGACTGTTAAGTATATTTCTGTTGAAAAGAATGTTTTTAATCAAGAGGCGCTATACGCCCGCTACACCAACCCATATCCACCAACTTATAATTTAATACTAGGAATATTGCACCAATCTAATGATTCTGTTTTCTGGACTTTAAAGTTTTTTAATGCCCTTATTGTTTCCTTAAGTGTAATTTTCTTTTACTTTTTTGTTAAGGAATTTATAGGAAATAGGAACAAAGCTTTGTTTGCAACCTTTGCTTTAGCCTCTATACCTGCTTTCTTAAGCCATTTTATATGGGCTTTAGCTTTGTCTGTTCCGATGTATTTTGTAACCTTTTATGCTGTTGAAAGAATTAAATACGATAAAAAATGGTGGCTTCTGTCTGGTTTGGTTATGTTTACAACTCTAACTTCTTCACCAACACACAGCGCCTATTTTGTTTTCTTTTTTGCTTTATATTTTATTACAAAAGCAATGTTGGAAAGGAAAGTCTTGGTTTATCATGCTTTGGCAGGAATTCTAGGGGCTTTGCTTTCTTTTGGTTTGTGGTGGCTTCCAATGTTTACAAGGTATGGCTTTTTAGATACTTTAAAGAAGATGGGAATAAGCGTAGATAGCGGCAATACGGCATTGAGTATTGCAGGAACTGCTGATAGAGTTTATAGTTTCTCAGATTTCTTTTTTGCACAAAAACAGAATATGATTAATAATCCTATTGGTATTGGTATATTTTTATCTATTTTAGGAATTGTGGGTATAATATTCTTTTTTGTAAGATTTAGACATTTATTGAAAAAAGAAAATCATTGGCTGGTTATTACCCTTGTTTGGTTTTTATTCACTTTTTATGCAGTTAATGCTGCACAAATGCCTATTAAGCTGTCACCATTCAGGGTATGGATGTTATTGGCAATACCTGTTTGTATTTTAGCATCTGAAGGAGCTTTTAATCTGATGGGTATTGCAAAAAAATTTGGAAATTATGCAAAATATGGTTTATTGATAATCTTAATTATTGGAATTTTCTTTACCTCAACACAACAGAAAATAGCTGTTAATACAGCCACATGGCCTGCTGGTGCATTTTGGACTTATGTACAAGACGAAACTGGGAGAGTTTTTTCTCCTGAGTTAGAAGGGTACTTATGGATGAAGGATAATATAAGTCCCAATGCCAATGTTTTTGGATTTACAATTAATGGGCCAATAATTGGTATGGATCAATTTATTTGTTATTGGTGTGAGGATATAAGGGAGTTTAAAAGAACCGGGGTGGAAAAATCGGCAGAAGAGACTCATTCATTTTTACAGAAAAAAGGCTATGGATATTTAATAATTGGTGGTAATTTTGCAAAGAAATTTGGTGCAAATAAAACTAATACAAAATTGGAAGAGCTTGTTCAGTCTGGCTTGTTTACGCCAGTGTTTCGGAATCAGGGGGCTGTGATATTTAGGGTTTAAAATGAAAATTTGTGCTGTATCTTATATCTATCCTAATCCTGATAAACCAATACTTGGAAGTTTTGTACATGAGCAGCTTGTAGAGTTTGCTAAGAACAATGAAGTGCATATTATAACCAGAAAGGAACCCCACTGGAAAATCCCTGATGAGGAAGTTATTGATGAAGTTCATGTACATAGGGTTGATGCAAGCAGCGATTTTTTGCTTCCCCTAAAGTTCTTTTCCAAACTTATATCGTTAAATAAAAAACGTGATTTTGATGTTATCCATGTACATTTTACAGGCTTTCTTACAATGTTCTGCGGCTTTGCATCAGTTTTACTAAAAAAACCCTTTTTCATTACAACTTATGGAATATCTCTGGATCCAAAGTCTGTGTCTTTTTTCAAAAGAATAGTTATAAGATTGTCTTTTTTGATGGCTAGGAGAGTAATTAGCATAAGTAAATATACAAAAAAATTATGTGAAAATTATGCACCAAAAAGAAAACATGCTTTAATAACTCCTGGAATAACTTTGTCAAAATTAAAACCCACTATTAGTGGAAAAGATTTTAGAAAAAAGCATAAGCTTGGTAATGGGCCTTTACTTCTTTCTATTGGTGGTCTTGTTTGGAGAAAAGGTTTTGATGTTACTATTTCTGCTTTACCAAATATAGTGGCGAAATATCCAAATTTAAAATTAGTAATTATTGGTCGTGGTACAGAGGAAAAGAAACTAAAAAGACTCACAAAGGACCTTAAGCTGCAAAAAAACGTAATATTCTGGCCAACATGGGTTTCAGGACAAGATCTTGCTAATTTCTATAATGCTTGCGATATATTCATCTTAATGAACATAACAGAAGGTGTTGCGGTCCAAGGCTTTGGAATAGTTTACGTAGAGGCTAATGCAATGGGAAAACCAATAATAGGTGGAGAAGGAGGAGGTATAAGAGATGCCGTTATAGATAACAAAACTGGCTTTGTCATAGACCCAAAAGACAAGAAACTTATAGAACAAAGATTGTTGCAATTAATAGAGAGTAAAAAGTTAAGAAATAGAATGGGAAAAGCAGGGAAAAAATATGCATTAAGAACCCATTTGTGGGAAAATAAAATAGAACAAATGATGGAATTGTATTCAAAATATACAAAATAATCTGGAAAGATTTATAAATTAAGTTTTATACTTCCTAAGCATGGCTAAAAAGTTCATCGGGGTTGGTACTCTCCGTATATCAAATAAGCAAAAAAAATATGTAAATGAAGTTTTAGATAGTAATAGATTATCATATGGTCCGTTTACTAGAAAATTTGAGAATAAGTTTGCTTCTTTGCATGGATGCAAATTTGGAATAATGAGCAATAGCGGAACTAGTGCGTTGCATATTGCTTTGGCTGCACTTAAAGAAATTTATGATTGGAAGGATAATGATGAAATTATTGTTCCAGCTGTAACTTTTGTCGCTACGTCTAATATTGTTCTACATAATAATATGAAACCAGTTTTTGTTGATGTTGAGAGTGATTTCTATGGAATTGATCCAAAACTTATTGAGGAAAAAATTACTAACAAAACCAAAGCAATAATTCCTGTCCATTTATTTGGGTTACCTTGCGATATGGATCCTATAAAGAAAATTGCAGATAAGTATGGATTAAAAATTATCGAGGACTCTGCAGAAACTATGTTTGCGGGCTATAAAGGAAAAATGACGGGTAGCATAGGAGATATTGGTTGTTTTTCAACTTATGTAGCTCATTTGATAATAACGGGGGTGGGAGGCCTAAATATAACAAACAACAAGGATTATGCAATTAAACTGAGATCTTTGGCCAATCATGGCAGAGATTCGATTTACATTAGTATAGATGATGCAAAAGACAAAAGAGAAGAAGAGATGAAAGAAATAATTTCTAGAAGGTTCAAATTTGTCAGTTTAGGACATAGCTTCAGAGTTACAGAGATGGAAGCAGCTTTGGGACTTGCGCAGTTGGACACTTGGAAGGATATGATAAAGAATAGAAGAGACCATGCAAGTTACCTAATAGAGGGTCTTAGCAAATTTGATGATAAAATTCAACTACCTAAGATAAGAAATGAGTGCGAGCATTCATTTATGATGTTTCCTTTGGTTTTAAGAGACAGCAACAAAGAAAAATTAGTCAATCATTTGGAAAAAGAAGGGATAGAGACAAGAGATATGTTGCCATTGATAAACCAGCCAATTTATAAGAAAATGTTTGATATTAATGTAAAAGATTATCCAATTGCAGATTGGATAAACAATAATGGATTTTATATTGGATGTCATCAAGACCTAAAAAAAGAAGATTTAGACTATGTAATTTCATTTTTTGAAAAGTATTTCGAATAATATGAGAATATTAATAACTGGTGCTGGAGGGTTTTTAGGTAAAAATCTTGTACCTGTTCTAAACAATAAAAACCATGACGTCATAGTAACAGGTAATAATGAAGGTTTTCTGGAGTATTTTAAGAATAAAAAAGTCAAAAATGTAACAGTAAAAAAACTTGATGTTACTAATTTAAAAGAATGCATTTCTTTGATAAAAGAGGTTGATGTCGTTATACATTTAGCTGCTATAATTGACGTTTCTTTTTCTTTGAAGCATCCTAAGGAAGTAATGAAAGTAAATTTCAATGGAACTTTTAATGTGCTGGAAGCAATGCGCATAAACAAGATTAAAAAAATAATATTCTTATCTTCCCAAGATGTTTATGGAAATAACACAAATTCGAAAGAAGAAAACTTAGATAAAATAACTCCTTTGAATGCATATTCTTTAAGCAAATTTTTGAGTGAGAATCTAATTAGATCATATAGCTTTAGTCATAATATAAATTATATCATATTCAGGCCTTCGCATTTATATGGCAAAGACCAAGAAAAAGGAATAATTCCTATGCTGCAGTCTAAAGTAAGTAAAAATGATATTGTGGAGATTGGCAATAATGTAAAAAGAGATTTTTTGAATGTTTACGATTTAATAAATGCTATAGTCTTAGGTTTGGATTATAAGGGGCGTGATATCTTTAATGTTGGTACTGGAGCATCAACAAGCCTCAAAGAGGTATTAACAATAATATCTAAAGCAAAAAATAAGGATATTAAAATTGTGGAAAATAAAGCACTTATGAGAGATTATAAATTAGAAAGATGGGATGAAATTGCAAATATTGGAAAAATAAAAAACATGGGCTTTAAAACGAAATGGAAAATAAAAGAATGGATTAAAGAAAATCTAAGTTAAAATTTAACTATTTCTTTTTTACTAGTTCTAAGTCCGTGTCTGTCATCATCTTTACAAGTCCTTTAAAGGTTGTTTTTGGATTCCACCCAAGCTGTTTTTTCGCTTTTGAGGGGTCCCCAATTAATAATTCTACTTCAGCAGGTCTGCAGAATTTAGGATTTACCTTTACAACAACTTTTCCTTTGTGTTTTCCCACTTCTTTTTCTCCTTTTCCTAACCATTCTATATCCATCCCTACTGCCTCAAATGTTTCTTCAACAAATTCCCTTACAGAATGAGATTCTCCAGTAGCAATTACATAGTTATCTGGATTTTTTTGCTGCAGCATGAGCCACATTGCTTCTACATAATCACCAGCATAACCCCAATCACGTTTTGCATCTAGATTACCCAATTCCAAGCAGTCTTGCTTGTTATGCACTATTCTTGCTACAGAATGAGTAATTTTTCTTGTTACAAATTGTTTCCCCCTTCTCGGGCTTTCGTGATTAAATAAAATACCGTTAGATGTGTGCAGCCCATAGCTTTCTTTGTAATTTACCGTGATCCAATAAGCATAGACTTTTGCAACTCCGTACGGACTTCTTGGATAAAATGGTGTTTTTTCAGTTTGAGGAACCTCTTGAGCTTTCCCAAACATTTCTGAACTAGATGCCTGATAGAATTTTATTTTTGGATTAACTAATCTTATTGCTTCTAGGAATCTTGTAGTTCCTATTGCAGTTATATTGCCAGTCGATATTGGCTGTGTCCAAGAAGCAGGAACAAAAGATTGAGCTGCTAAATTATAGACTTCATCAGGATCAACTTCCTTTAATAATCTGAATAGCGATGTGGTATCTGTTATGTCACCTTGAACCATATTTATTTTTCCTTTGATGCTTCCTAATCTATCAAACACATCTAAACTGGTTCTTCTATACATACCATAAACTTCGTATCCCCTTTTCAACAGAAATTCTGCTAGATAAGAACCATCCTGTCCAGTGATGCCAGAAATCAATGCTTTTTTCATTTTCCTAAAATGAATTGCGATTAATTTATAAAGGTTTTTATAAAACTGAAACTCAGATTATGATAGAAAAAATATTTATCACTGGGGGGACTGGATTTTTGGGTGCTAATCTTGTTAGAAAGCTTTGTTCTTCAGGTAAAGATGTGACAATATTGGTTCATGGAAAAAAAGATCATCCATTTCTAAAGGGGCTAAAAATTAAAAGGAAAATTGGAAATGTTAGAGATTATAATTCTGTTTTAAAATCTATGAAAGGTTGTAACTATGTGTATCATTTAGCAGCTATTCTAGCACCAAATGTGAGGGGAAAGAATGATATGTTTGATGTAAATATTATTGGAACTGAAAATGTCATGAGAGCTGCTCTAGAAAATAAAATAAGAAAGATAGTGCATACGAGTTCTACATCAGTGTTTGGATACTCAAAAAAAAAGAAACAAAGAATTAATGAAAAATCAGAATATCAAACAGAGAAAGATCAGAATTCTTACGGTTACTCTAAAAAATTAGCTGAAGAAAAAGTTTTGGATTATGTTGCAAAAGGTCTTAATGCTACAATTATTCATCCTTGCAGTATTGTTGGAGAAGGAGAAGAAACCCCCCTGTTTCTTACGTTGGTAAAAAGTATATCAAAAGGAAGAATAAAGTTTGTGTTTCCCGGAGGAACTTCTTTTGTAGATGTTGGAGATGTAGTTCGAGGATTGATATTGGCTATGGAGCATGGGAAAAAAGGCCAGAGGTATATATTGTCTTCTCATTACATGGAATTAATTGAGCAATTTAATGCTATAGCCGAGGAATTGAAAAAACCACCAATTAGGATAAGACTTCCCAAAATTTCCTACTATCCCGCACTAATGATTGCAAAAATTATGGAAAAAACTATCAAAAATCCCCTCATAACTGTAGAAGCTTTGAAACATGCTTATGGCTATAGAAATTTTGACTCAAGTAAAGCTAAAAAAGAATTAGGATGGAAACCTAAAGTTTCCTATCAAGAATCCGTTAGTAAGGCAATTGAATATTATAAAAAACATAAATCTTTTTAATGGGGGTATCTTTCTTCTAATCACAAAATGAAGAAGAGTGTTTTACTTATAGGTATTGATGGGGCAACATGGGATTTATTAAATCTGTGGATAAATGAAAACAATTTTCCCACATTAAGTAAATTTATTAATTCTGGAGTTTCTGCTGATTTGAAGAGTGTAATACCTACAATAAGCTGCTCGGCATGGACATCTTTATTTACAGGTACAAATCCTGGAAAACATGGAATTTATGAATACCTTACAGATTCTGGTAAACTCGTAAATTCAAAGTCAATCAAAAGTGAAAAAATATGGCATATCATATCCCAACATAAAAAAAGATGTTGTGTTGTAAATGTTCCATTGACTTATCCCCTAGAAGAAATAAACGGCTATATGATCTCTGGTCTTTTGACTCCTCAAGATGGAAAAAATTATGTGTATCCATCAAAAATTGAACCCATATTGAAAAAACATGGTTATAAAATAGGTGTTGATTATGGTAAAAACATTCCCCTAATACCTGATATTGGTAATATAGTTGAGGAGAGGGACATGTACCTTAAAGAATTATATGATATTTCTGAGAGACGATATTTAACAGCAAAGGATTTGATGGCTGAGCAATGGGATTTTTTTATGTTAATTTTTGATGAAACTAGCGCATTACAAGACCTTTTTTGGAATAAAAAAGAAGTTATTATGGAGTTTTTTAAAAAATTGGATTTGTATATTGGAGATTTAATAAAAACATTTTATGCTAAAAATTCCAACCCTTATATATTTATAACTTCAGATCACGGTTTTGCCGCTGCTCCGGTAAGAGTTTTTAATTTTAGAGTGTGGATGAACAAAAATGGATTTATCAAGGATAAAAGAAGTTTTTTTCAAAAAACTATTCCTAAAATTTATGGAATATATAATAAAATACCCTTGTCTAAATTAATTTTTGATCTTAAAAAACTAAAGCAGATTAGAGAGTCATTTCAAAGAAAAATAAATGGGGGCTGGAGCATTTACTATAAGAATCCAGGAATATTCATAAGGCAAGACGATTTAAAAGAAAATTGTTATGAGGAATTAAGAAATAAAATAATGTCAAAACTAAATCAGACAAGAGATCCTTTGACAGAGAAGTCCCCATTTTTAATAGTTAAGAAGAGAGAGGAGATATATTCTGGTAGGAATTCCAAATTTGCTCCAGATATTGTAGTAGTGCCAAAAGAAAATTATACACTAAATTTCTCACTTGAGTCTAAGAAAGAATATGATGATATAAAGCTTAATCTTTCGGGAAGGCATAATTCTTCATTACATGGGGTATTTCTTGGTTATGGAAAAGAAATTAGTAATACCTCTCCTAAAAATGTATCAATACTTGATGTATGTCCCACTATACTCCATATATTAGATGCCCCCATTCCTAGAGATGTTGATGGAAAAGTTTCGAAAGAAATTTTCAAAGAAAATTCAGAACTTTATAAGAAAGAAGTTGTTTATTCAGATGAAAAATCAATAAGTGAGAAAGACAGAATAAAAGATGCTATAAGGGCCATAAATATATAAAAAGATATAAAAACAAATTTGGATACCCTAAAAATATGGAAGAAAGAACAATAACAATACCAAAAGATCTAGCAGAAAAACTGGAGAAAAGAGCAAAAGAATCTGATTTCGACTCTTTGAGTGATTATATTAATTATGTTCTAAGGCAAATTTTGTCTAAAATAGAAAGTAAAGGATATTCCAAAGAAGATGAAGAAAAAGTAAAGCAAAAATTGAAAGATTTAGGCTATTTGGATTAGAATGGAAAAATATAATGTTCTTTTTGTTCTATTGGATGGTTTAAGGAATGATAGGTTAGATTTGTGTCCAAATTTAATGAAAATCCTTAATAAAGGATATTTTTTTTCAAATATGATCACTGCAGCTCCATACACTTTAGCTTCTGTTTATTCTATTGTAACTGGACTATACCCGGCAAAACATGGCGTAAACTCCTATTTTAATATGTTTAAATTTAAGAAGGATTTGTGTAAAACCTTAGCTCAGTATATGGAGGAAAGCGATTATTACACTGAATCTAACATGGTTTCCGACTCATTAATACCAAAACAAAGTTTCGACACTTTTGGAGTTCATGATGAGTATAAAGATGATTTGCTAAAACTGCATAAGGGTATTATAAGTAAAGCGTGTAAGAATAAGTTCTTTTTGTTTTTGCAATACAGCAATTTACATACACAAACAATAATTAATGTGGGTAAAAAATACACAGATTTTTCTAAGGAATATTTTGATGATTATGACCGGAATGTTAGACTTTACAATGAACATTTACAAAAAATGGATAATTATGTCGAAGAAATTTACAATCACTTAAGCCAATTAGGTTTATTGGATAACACCATTGTGATATTTTTTAGTGATCATGGAACTAGTAATGGAGAGAAAATAGGGGAGAAAATTTATGGTTCTTTTACTTATGACCATACAATTAAGATTTTTTCCTCAATTTTAGTTCCAGGAAAAACTGGCAAAGAAATAAAATATCAGACTAGAACAATAGATTTGATGTCCACTATATTGGAGCTTTTAGACCTTAAAATTGATAAATCATTTGAAAAAATACAGGGTAAGTCTTTAATGCCTTTTGTTGATGACAAAGAAAAAGAAGATAGGGTAGCTTTTGCCGAAACTGGTGGCCTAAATGGACCTTGGCCATCCCATAAGGAGCATAATGTTTTTTGTGTCAGGTTTAAGAACAAGAAATTGATATATGATAAAACCCCCAAAACCTGGGAATTTTATGATTTGGATAAAGATCCAGCAGAAAAAAATAATATTTATGACGGGAAAAATACCGAAGTTATAGAATTTAAAAAATTGCTTCTAGGGCATATCGAGGATAAAGGAGATTTACCCTAAAACGAAATATTTATAAATCTACTAGTGTTACTAGTAGAAATGAAAAAAATAGTTTGGCTCAATAAATCTAATGGGCAGCTTTGTGTTACTATACCTAAAGGCTCTGGTGTAAAGGAAGGGGATATTGTTAGTATAGATCAGGAAAAGATAAAGGTGGTGGTTTATACTCCAGTAACAGGAGATTTATTCCATTATGGACATTTACAAGTTCTACAGAAAGCGAATGAGCTTGGTGATTTTCATGTTGTTGGTGTTGTTACAGACGAAGCTATAAAATCGTATAAGAAAGCTCCCGTAGCCGGACTTAAAGAAAGAAAAGCTATAATTTCTGATTTGCGATGTGTTGATATGGTTATGGTTCAAGATTCTGTCAGTCCGATACAGAATCTTAAAAAACTTCATGAGCAGTTTCCGTGTTCAAAAATAATATTAGTTTATGGTTCGAACTGGAAAAAAATCCCTGGAGCAGATTATATAGATAAAATTAAGGGGCAGATTATTCAACCCCCTTTTTATGAAAAATTATCCTATGATAAAATAACCAAGAAAATCCTAAATAACTATATGAAGAAGGTGGTTGTCTGATGAAGAAGGTATATGTTGGGATGAGTACGGATATTGTCCATCATGGTCATATAAAAATAATAGAAAAAGCTAGAGAATTGGGAGAAGTGACTATAGGATTATTGACAGATGAAGCAATTGCAACCTATAAGAGGTCCCCTTTGTTGACATTTGACCAAAGAAAGAGAATAATAGAAAATATCGTTGGAGTCAATATGGTGATACCTCAGCAAACACTAGATTACGTTCAAAATCTAAAAAGAATAAAACCCGATTATGTGGTGCACGGGACTGACTGGAGGAGTGGAATTCAAAAAAATATACGTGAAAGAGTGGTTCAAACACTTAGGGAATGGGGTGGAGAAGTGATCGAGCCGGATTATACGACAGATATTTCTTCAACACAACTGAACAACAAGATAAATGAAATTGGCACTACACCCGAAGTAAGATTAAAAAAATTAAGGAGATTATTGCAACTCAAACCCCTTGTTAGGATTATGGAAGTCCATAATGGGCTGACTGGGAGGATAGTGGAAACAACAAAAATTATTGACGGAGACAAGGTGAAAGAATTTGACGGGATGTGGCAAAGTAGCTTGACTGATTCTACTTCTAAAGGAAAGCCAGATATAGAACTGGTTGATATGACTTCTAGGACGCAAACTATTGACCAAATATTTGAGGTTACTACTAAGCCAATGGTAGTCGATGGAGACAGTGGAGGCCTTACAGAGCATTTCGTATATGTTGTTAAGACATTAGAGAGGTTAGGAGTATCTGCAGTTATTATAGAAGATAAAATTGGTTCAAAAAGAAATTCTCTTTTTGGAACTGAAGTAGAACAGCAGCAGGACACTATAGAGAACTTCTGCAAAAAAATTTTGTCAGGAAAAAGGTCCCAAGTAAATGATGATTTCATGATAATAGCAAGAATAGAAAGCTTGATATTGAAAAAAGGGGTGGAAGATGCGCTTAAGAGGGCTAAGGCCTACATAGAATCTGGGGCCGACGGGATAATGATACATAGCAAGGAAAAAAGCTCAAAAGAAATCTTGGATTTTTGTGAGGAATATAAAAAATTTGAAAACATAGTCCCTCTTGTAGCTGTGCCAACAACCTACAATTCAATAAGTGAGGAGGAGCTGATCAAAGCAGGAGTTAATGTGGTAATATATGCAAACCATTTACTGAGAAGCGCATATCCTGCTATGGTAAATACTGCCAAGACAATCCTATACAAGGAGAGAAGCCTTGAAACAGATAAATATTGCCACCCTATTAAAGATATTCTGACCTTAATACCTGGATCAAAATGATTTCATGTGAAAATTTCTATGATTGCCTAATACGAAACAAAATTAATTTTTTTACCGGTGTGCCGGATTCTTTACTTAAGGAGTTTTGTGCTTATGTAAATGACAATACTTCTAAAAAGAAAAATATTATCGCTGCAAATGAGGGCAACGCAATTGCTTTGGCTTCTGGTTATCATTTAGCTACGGGAAAAATTGGCCTTGTCTATATGCAAAATTCAGGAGAGGGCAATGCAATTAACCCGTTAACATCTTTAAATGATTCAGATGTATATTCTATACCTATACTGTTGATCATCGGGTGGAGGGGAGAACCTGGAAAAAAAGATGAGCCACAGCATGTAAAGATGGGCAAGGTAACATTGGATATTCTTGATGTATTGAAAATTCCTTACAAAATATTGGATGATAATTATGAAGACGTGATAAATAATGCCTTGGAATATATGAAAAGTGAAAAAGCACCTTATGCTATTGTTATTAAGAAAGGGACATTTGAGGATTATAAATCTAAAAATAATATCAAGAAAAATTATGAGCTAGACAGAGAAGGGGCAATAAAAACTATCGTTACTTTACTGAATGGAAATGATGTCATTATATCTACTACTGGAAAAATCTCCAGAGAGCTGTTTGAATTTAGAGAAGAGGTCAAACAAAAACATGAAAAAGATTTCTTGACTGTAGGTAGTATGGGCCACTCTTCTTCAATAGCCTTGGGAATATCTCTAGAAAAGCCTGATAGAACAGTTTATTGCTTTGATGGCGACGGCGCATTGATAATGCACATGGGGGCTTTAGCTATTGTAGGACAACTAAGACCAAAAAACTTCAAGCATATTGTTTTTAATAATTATTCCCACGATTCTGTCGGCGGTCAACCTACAGCGGCTTTTAATATCGATATGCCCCAAATAGCCAGATCTAATGGATATGTCGATGCATTTTCTGTTGAAACTAAAGATCAAGTTGTGGAATATATCAAAAAGATTAAGAATATGGAAGGTCCTGTGCTTCTTGAGATAAAAGTGAATAAGGGTGCTAGAGACGATCTTGGGAGGCCAACAACCAGTCCTATAGATAATAAAGAAGAATTTATGAAATTCCTTCAAGGTTAAAATGCAGCAACAAGAGTATGGGGGGTTCGGTTCGGTAAACAATTTGAGTGATATATTATCAAAATACAATCCCAGAAATATCTTTTTAATTACAGGAAAAAACTCTTACGAAAAGTCTGGTGCGAAGAAAATAATTGAATCAATTTTATCAGGTTACAGAATAACTCATTTCTACGATTTTGAGGTGAATCCTAAGCTTCATGACATAGAAAAGGGCACTTCTATATTTAATAAAAATGATTGTAATTTTGTCATTGCTGTTGGTGGAGGAAGTGTTATAGATGTAGCAAAGTCAATAAACGTTTTGGCTTCTAATGAAGGAAAACCCCTAGATTACATCAAAACTAGAAGAACTATTGAAAATAAGGGGATGACCTTAGTCGCTATTCCGACAACCTCTGGTTCAGGAAGCGAAGCAACTAGATTTGCAGTTGTTTATATTGACAAGACAAAATATTCATTGGAACATGATTTTTTGCTTCCCGACTATGCAATTGTTGATTCGCAATTTACAATGAACTTGCCGAAGAGCATTACAGCTTCTACAGGTATGGATGCCTTGTGCCAAGCTATTGAATCATATTGGTGCATCAATTCAATTGACAAATCTAAAAATTATGCGAGGCAAGCAATTGATCTTGTAATAGATCACCTTGCCAATGCAGTGAATAAACCCTCAGAAGTATCCAGGGAAGCAATGTCAAACGCGGCACATTTAGCTGGAAAAGCCATTAACATTTCTAAAACAACAGCGTCCCATTCTGTGTCTTATCCAATAACCTCCTATTTTAATGTTCCGCATGGACATGCAGTTGCATTAACATTAGCTCAAATGTTAGTATATAATTCTCAAGTTACAAATGAGGATATACTTGATGGTAGAGGGGTAGATTATGTTAAAAAAATAATAAGGGAAATTATTGATTTTATAGGTGCCCAGAATATTAAGGGGGCTAGCGAAAAAATAACAGTTATGATGAAAGAAGTAGGCTTAAGCACAAGGTTAAGTGAATTGGGCGTCAAGAAAGATGAGGATATCGCAGTTATAGTGAAAAATGGTTTTAATCCTGATAGGGTCAAGAACAATCCTAGAAGATTGACAGAAGAGGCTTTGAGGGGCATCCTGGACAATATCAGATGAAAGCATTAATTTTGAATTCTGGAATTGGGAAAAGATTAAGGCCATTTACAAATCAAAATCCAAAGTGCTTAGTACCCATTAATGGGACAACAATTTTAGGACATGAAATTGGAAATATATTGCATTATGGAATAAAAGATTTTATTATCACTGTAGGGCCATTTTACGATAAAATAAAAAAATTCATGGAACAAAATTTCCCTCAAGTTAATGTAACTTATGTAGAGAATCCCAATTATAGTTTCACTAATGCTATATACTCTATGTGGTTGACCAAAAATTTTATAGACGAAGATATACTCACAATGCATGGCGATATGGTCTTTGATAAGAGTCTTTTAGGTGTCTTATTGGATAGAAAATATCCTAATTGCGTGCTTGTTAATAATAAAGTGAAACCTCCAGAGAAGGATTTTAAAGGAAAAGTAGAAAATGATATTGTAACCAAAATCAGCGTGAATATATCTGGAGAAAACACATTTTTCTTATCTCCAGTATATAAATTTTCAAAAAATAGCTTTAATTTGTGGATTAATGAGATGGATAAATTTGTCAAAATGGGCAATGTTAATGTTTATGGGGAAGATGCATACAACAATATTTATGGTAAGATTAAACTTCATCCAGTTTATTATTCAGATGAGTTCTGTATGGAAATAGATAACTTTGAAGATTTGAATATAGCAAGAAAATTTTTTAAGTAAAATATAGTCCCTATTTGACAATCCTTTTATACAATTCTTTTGCCTCTGTTATTGTCAAGATTCTTAATATGAATAGCATAGCCAAATAAATAATTCCTGATATTGTTAAAATAATTAGGCTTTCTATCCAAACATTTAGGAATATCACTTTTTTAAGCACCCAGATTGAGAGTGTAAAGATGAGCCCGGATATTAACGTTTTTAACCAACTTCCAATAGGCAAGCTAATTTTGATGAACCTTTTTATTTTAGTCAGTCCTACTACCATCATCAATAAATAGCTTACAGATGTGGTTATTGCCGCCCCTATAATTCCAAGTAGGGGTATCAAAATAAGGTTACCTGATAGGTTAAATATCACAGCAGAGTAGATTATCTTGCTATGTATCTGCGGTTTTCCTATTCCAGAGAAAAAATTTGCATTAATTTGATGCAAGGTTATGAAAATTGTCCCTATACTTAATATTTTTAATGCCAAACTTGCAGGAACATACTCTTTTCCAAACAAAACCAAAAGGATAAGATCTGTAAAGGATATCATTATCAATGCCAAAGGCAATATAATAATCATAGAGTATTTGTATAATGATTCCATACCTTCTCTTAAAATCAATTTTTTTCTCTTGACCCACAACTCTGATGTCACTGGCAATAAAATGCTACCTATTGCTAAGGGAAAATATATCAAGATTTTTGATGTAGGTAAAGCTACATTGTATAATCCCACTGCAGATATGCCTGTGAAGTAGGTTAGCATCAAAGAATCTGTATGGCCTAAGACAAGGACACCGGAGCTGGTCAGAATAATAAAGAGACTATACTTTGATATTTTTTTGAACAATTTTATATCAATGATAAGATTTGCCTTGAAAATTTCTGGAAATACTTTTTTCACGAAAATAAAACCAAATATAAACAGCAAAATTAGTGGAGCTAGCAAGTATGCGACAGCAGGACTTAGCAGACCAAGCCCCATATTTATGCCAATAAGTGTTATTACAACCAAAGATACCATCCTTATTAGATCCAGTATAGAGAAAAGAACCATCTTCTTGAAACCCTGAAAACAAAATTTGATGATTACAACAAAACTGTCAATAAAGAAACCGATAGCTAATAACTTTAAAATCAAACTTGCTTCCTCTGTTTTGAAGAAATGTATGCTCAGATAATTTGCCAGCAGATAGACCAAGAGTATGATTATTGTATTAGTTACAAGTTGTATGATAGAAACGTAAATTATTGAGCTTTTTATTTTATCCCCCCTTTTCTCGTGAGAGAATTCAGGTATAAATTTTATTAAGGCGCGGTCATAGCCGAATGTTTTAATTAAGCTCAGCAAAGCAAGAAAAGCAAATACAGCATAGAATAAACCAAACTGTTCAACAGTTAAGTTCTTGGCCAAGATAAGTCTTACTAAATATCCTAGAAAAGCAGCTATTATTGAAATAATAAAAACAGTTGCTGCCCCCCTCACTGCAAGCTTTGTGTAGTTCATTTAACATAATATATTTCAATTTGATTTTTTTGCTTAATTAAATGCCAATTGTTTGGAGGATTTTTGATTTCTTTTGGGAAATTCAATTTTGGATTCGCTTCCTTCAGATTTTTTATCATATAATTATTTATTGTTATATAAGAGTCTTTTATACCTAATAAATTTTCAGGATACTTTTTTAGGTTTAAATTACCATTATAATGGTCTATGAATTCAAGGATCATTAAAGACCTGCTATCAATGTAAATGTTTTTGTCTATACCTGTTAGGGTGGGATATATCTCTTTTAAATTGTCTAATGAAGTCCTATTGTCATGCAAATAAACAGAACTAATTGAAGTTGTAAATAATAACAGCAAAGTTACGGGCATCATCACTTTTTTCATTAACTTATTCTTTTCTAATAGGAATATAGAAAGCAACAATATAGCCGGAATTGTAATTATTGATGTGTACCTATCGACAGCTCTGAAAGGTATATATTGGGTAAGGCTGGCGGAGCCAAAACTGAGGTACAGAATTAGAGGAATAAACCATAACAGCAATATCGGAGATTCTTTCTTCTTTGTTATTATTGCATAGGCCACAGCCATGAATATAAATAAATAGAAATATAGCAATAAACTGTTAGTCAAAAATAGCCAAGGGTAATGAAATAAACCGGTTGGGAATTGTAGCCTCCCAAAGAAATTATGTTGCTGCATTGCTTCCAATAAGAATGATTGAGAAGCTTCAGTTCTAAACAAAAAATTTCCAGTTAAACCAAGGAATATTAAGGATTCTGCAACAAAAATAATTATAATACCTAAAGGAACAAAAAAATACTCTTTTTTTATTCTCCTTTTGTAGATTACATAAGAAATAAAAAATAAGGCTATTAGTAAGATACTTTCTCTGATCATATACCCTATACCAATAAAAATTCCGGATAATAGATAGCTTAAACCATATTGCAATTTTTGTTTAAGTTCCGCATATAGAAATATATAAACTCCCAAGGCCATAAAGAAGGCAGACGGGATATCAGATAAAAGTTGGGTCGAATAAACAATATCTAACGGGAAAAATGACAATAAAAAAGCTGACATTAATCCAATTTTCTCATTAAATAAAAGCCTTCCAAAATAGAAAATCAGGATAATGGTGCTTATAGACGTTAACAAAACAAATAGAACTGCTGAAAAGTCATTTATTCCAAATAGATCATAGAAGATGGATGTTGCGATCACTAGGCCCAATCTTGTTGATAAAGTATCTGCATTTAAAGTTTCTATATCATTAGCTGCTTGGCTGTAAACTAAAGAATCAGAAATTCCCATTCCAGTGAAGAATATTAATCTTAATGCCAGACCAAAAACTGCTATTATAAATAACAGGAAATAAGTATTATTCAATAGACTTTTACTTGAAAATTTTTTAAAATACTTTTTTGACATTTTATCTTTTTAACAAATACCTTTCACTAAAAAACTTAAATAATTCTTTATCTTTAATTGTCCTTATCTTTTGTATTGCCTTTCTTTTTTTAATTATTTTATGGAGGTTAAGTACAACCCAAAATATCGCCTTTATTCTTGCTAATGCCTCCATAAAATTAAACTTTAATAAATCCCTAGCTATTGCGATTAATCTTATCAAAAATACATACGGGTTTAATAATATTACATTTTTCATAGATAATGTAGTAAAAAAAGTCCTTAATAAGTTTCTTTCCATCAGAAATGTTAGGTAGTATGGCTTATGTATATTTCTAGATGCAGAGCCTATATGGTACACTATCGAACTTGGAATGTAGTATATCTTTTGCCCTAAAAGTCTTATTCGTAGTCCTAGATCGACATCTTCCCCATAGAAAAAATAGTCATTGTCAAACAAATAACCAAATTTCTTTATTGTATCTGTTCTTATTAGTCCTGTACCAATGTAAGGTATTTCTATGTTTTTATCCCCCAGAGCATTATTTTTGAAAACTCCTGAATAAAAGGATCTTGAAAGCCATGTACCACCTAAGTCTATTCTCTTCCTATTATAATAATTAATGTATTTCGGAGCAGCTTGCGCAACATCTGGATTGTTATCTAGAAAGTCAACAAGTTCATCTAACATATCAACTTTAAATTCTACATCCCCTCCAGTAAAGAATAAATATTCTGCTTTGGATTTTTTTATTGCTGCGTCATAAGCAGCAGTCCCGACATTCTTATGCAACCTAATTACTTTCACATCCCCAAATCTATTTTTAACTTTTTTTACGCTTCCATCTTTAGAACCGTTGTCAACAAAAAAAATGTTAAAGTTATATTTCGTTTTAAGATTTTTTATGGAATTGATTGAATTAACAGCGACATTTCCACCATTTAGAGATATTATAATAAAAGATACCTTAACATCCATTTTTCAAAGTTTCTCCAAATTCTTTTATACCCCCTTCAAAAGAATAATCCGGTTTAAAATCAAAAATATCATTAAAGTCCACTTTTATTTTGAATGTTATATATTTTTGGACTTTAAGTTTTGGGATATATTTGATATCAGCCTCTTTGTTGAAAATTTTTGCAACTTTTTCCACTGTCTTGGTTATCGTCATGTTATCCTGTCCGAGATTGCAGGTTATGTTAGATTTTGTTGATTTGATACA
>CEPV01022177.1_pt1 | contig 40906 bp, 34 predicted proteins | sample 530451 | NCBI WGS metagenome assembly CEPV01 (sample SAMEA2620097, study PRJEB7988) | marine metagenome | isolation source: saline water (ENVO:00002010), including
TGGTGGCCCCCGATGCCACCAGCGCGTCGGAAAACCCGACCGCGTGAAGACCGTTTCCCCGTCAGGGTCACCCAGAATCTTGAGAGCGGCCTTGTGGCCCAGGTAGGGGGCCATCGAGTTGCCGCTACCCGAATAGCCCATGGCGTACCAGATACCGTCGTAGCACCCCACGTGGGGCGTGAAGTCGAAGGCGAAGCCGGTTCGGGCATTCCAGCTGTGCGAAAAGGTCACCTCCCCCAGTTGGGGAAATATCGAGCCGATGAGGCGTCTCAACTGCGAAGAGGCGAATCCCTCAGGCACCGGTGTCATGGCGGCTCGGCCGCCGAACACCAGGCGCTGTCCGTCAGGTGATGGTCGGTAGTAGCAGTGCCGGTTGCGTGACTCGGCGACCATACGGCCGTTTGGGAACAGGCCCTTGACGGTGTCTGCACCGAGTGGCTCGGTTGCAACGAGGAAGCTGGGCACCGGCACGATGCGCCGCCGTGCGAAACCTAGTGTCGCCGGCGTGTAGCCGTTGGTGGCCACCAGCACGTTGCCGGCCCGAACCGACCTACGGGTGGTCTCCACGATGAAGCCGCTCCCGTTGTGGGAGACGTCGAGCACGGGCGTGTCACCCTGGACCACGGCGCCCCGGCTCCGAGCGGCTTCCATGACCCCCGCTACGTACTTCGCCGGGTTCAGGCCGCCGTGAAGGGGAAGCACAGTTCCGCCGGCGTAGATGTCGGTAGCCACTTCCTCGTGCTGGCGTTCCCGTGGAACCATTTCGGCCTCAACCGGAACGATCTTCTTCAGCCGGTCCAACTCCCGTCCGGCTGCGTCGTACTCCCGCTTCGACCAGAGGCCACGGAAGCGGCCGGTGACAGCCAGGTCGCAGTCGATCTGCTCGTCGGCGATGAGCGCCTTGATGAAGGCGTTGGCGTCCAGGTGGGTCTCTCGCAGCAGCGGCTCGACCATGCTGCTACCGAATTTCGCTGCGATCTCGTCGATGTCGAGCTGGTGGCCTCCACCGATCATCCCCCCGTTGCACGAGCTGGCACGAATGCCGGGAGCGGAGGCATCAAGTGCCAGAACCGACCGGCCCGACATGGCAAGCGTTCTGGCGGCTGAAAGGCCCGTGAGGCCTGCACCAACCACCACCACATCGACCTCACCCGGGAGGGCTACCTCTGGTGGGCTCGTCGGCGCTCCGGCATCCACCCACCAGAACGGTGTCGTCTCGGACATGGTCGGGTAGCTACCCCTCGAGAAGTGGACCCACCTCCTCGGTGAACTTCTCCATCTGCCTCTTCGCGAAGTCGATGGTCTCCAACCCGTGGAACTGGAACTCGATGACAAAGTGCCACACACCTGCTTCGTGGAGTGCCCTTATGCGTTCGGCGCACGCCTCGGGCGAACCGGAAATCGTGACCTTCGCAGGGTCCGTCGAGGGGTCGTCGAAGGCGACGGCTGTCTGCAACTTGTCAGCGTAGGAGTCCAGGTCTGCCTGGTCGTCTGCCACGTAGGAGAATGTGAACGCCGCCAACTTCGGGTCTGTTCCGTGTTTCTCACCGGCCTCGGCAAGACCCGGCACCCACATGTCGCGTGCCACCTGTTCGTCGGGCCAGAAGGCCAGGATGCACTCGCCGTAGCGTGCGGCCCGTTCGATCGACTTGACCCCGCCACCGATCCAGATGGGCGGATGTGGCTTCTGTACCGGCTTGGGCACCAGCGGAATGTCGTCAAGTTGGTAGTGCTCGCCGTGGAACGTCACCCGGTCCTCGGTCCACAGGCGGGTGATTGCCTCCAGTTGCTCGTCGAACAGGCGGCCCCGCCTGCGGCGGTCCACGCCGACCGAGGTGAAGTCCTCCTCCCACCAGCCCATCGCCATGCCGACTATCAGGCGGCCATCTGAGACCACGTCGAGCGTCGAGAGGTACTTGGCCCACTGGTAGGGGGGAAGCAGTGGAGGAAGGATCGAGTTGAAGCCGATCTTTATCGTGTCGGTTGCTGCAGCCAGGATCGGTGCCATCACCAGACCGTCCAAAATATCCTGATTGGGGAAGGTCTCAAAGAGCCACGACGGCGACATCGTCATGTGCGTCGGCAGCGTGGCCGAGTAGAAGCCCAGGTCCTCAGCCAACTTGACCAACTCGACTGTCTCGTCCATTGAGGGGCTCTCGGCACCCCACGGGAACACCATGATGCTCAGATCCGACATTGACGGCATGGCTCTCACCTCCGGTTGCACGGGTATCTCCGCGCCGACGCTAGCCGCCCTTGAGGGCCTGGTCGGCAGCCGACGAAGGACTCCAGGTCCCATGTCGAAAGAGGTGTCCTACCGGTAGGGTCACGGTGCCCGTTAGCGGCGGGTCGATGACGACAACAGGGCGTTGGTCTTGAGAGGTGTGGCGTGCGGATCGCAGTAACGCGTGAGCGGACAGATGGCGAACGTCGCGTCGCGATCTCTCCCGAAGCCACCAGGGTCCTGGTCGCCGCAGGCCACGACCTGGTCATCGAGTCCGGTGCCGGATCGGCAGCCGGAATGCACGATGCCGACTACGAGTCAGCCGGTGCCACAATCACTCCCGACAGGGCCGCCACGATCGGCACCGAGGGCCTGCTCGTCAGCGTCCACGGGCCAACCAGCCCCGACGACCTTGTCGGGGTCACCGCCGAACACGTCGTAATCGCCCTCCTTGACCCCGTCTGGAACCCGCTGGCGGCACAGGCAGTGGCCGCTACGGGAGCGACCGCCTACTCACTGGACCTGGTGCCGCGCAGTACGAGAGCCCAGTCAATGGACGTGCTCTCCTCCACAGCCACGGTTGCCGGCACCCAGGCCGTCCTCACCGCCGCCTACCGGCTCCCCAAACTGATGCCCCTCATGATCACCGCCGCCGGCACAATCCCCCCAGCACGCCTCGTGGTGTTGGGGGCCGGGGTGGCAGGCCTGCAGGCCATCGCCACCGCACGCCGCCTCGGCGCCGTAGTCGAGGGCTTTGACATCCGCGAAGAGGCCCTCGAACAGATCCGCTCGGTCGGCGCCAAGTCCATCAACGTTCCGGTAGCCGAGGACGGCGCCGACCAGGCAGCCCACAACCAGGCTGCGCTCACACCACACCTGGCCGAAGCCGACATCGTCATCACCGCAGCCCAGATCCCGGGAAGAAAGAGCCCCATCCTCGTTACCGAGGCCATGGTCAGCGCCATGAAACCGGGCGCCATGATCATCGACCTGGCTGCCATCCATGGCGGCAATTGCGAGCTCACCCGGGCCGATGAGGAGGTCACCCACAACGGTGTAACCATCCTGGGACCGACCGACCTGGCCTCCGGCTCCGCATTTTCCGCATCACGCATGTTCGCCAACAACGTCGTCAAGCTGATCGAACTGGTCGTGACCGAGGACAACACAATCAACCTCGACACCGACGACGAAATCATCGCCGCCATGCTCGTTGCCACCGGCGGCGAGGTTGTGCACCCACAGGTCATCGAAGCCGGAGGAATGCAGTGACCCTTCTCATAGCGCTCACGCTGTTCGTGCTGACCGTCTTCCTCGGCCTCGAGCTCATCACCAAGGTACCTGCCACACTCCACACGCCGCTCATGTCGGGGTCCAACGCAGTCTCGGGAATCACCCTCATCGGTGCCCTCGTGTCGGCCGGCTCAGACCACACCATGCTCACCACAACGCTCGGCTTCGTGGCGGTCATGCTCGCCACCATCAACGTTGTCGGCGGCTTCCTCGTCACCAACCGCATGCTCACCATGTTCGCCGGGTGGAAGAAGCGCCGGCCATGACCACCCCCGACATCATCTCGATCGGCTACCTGATAGCCGCCGTCCTGTTCATCCTGGGCCTCAAGGGACTTGGCAGGCCACGTACCGCCCCCCGGGGCAACCTCATGGGTGCAAGCGGAATGCTCCTGGCGGTCCTCGTCACCATGTTGGACCAGGCCATCATCTCCTACCTGGCCCTTGCCGTGGCGCTGGTGATCGGCTCGGCCGTGGGCGCCTTGCTGGCAGTCAAGGTCAAGATGACATCCATGCCCGAGTTGGTCGCGCTCTTCAACGGCTTCGGAGGCGGCGCATCGGTCCTGGTGGCGATCGCCTCGTTCATCGAGGCCATCGAGCTCGGCAGGGCCGACAACCAGTTGGCCACAGCGGCTGCTGCAACCGCACTCATCGGCGCCGTCACCTTCACCGGCTCGGTAATAGCGTTCTTCAAGCTGCAGGAATCACTCAAGTGGTCGGGCTTCACCGGCCTGCCCCTGGCACGGGCGATGGTGATGGTCGTCGCGCTCCTGTTGGTCGTCATGGTCGCCCTGCAGCCAGACACCAGGGCGTGGCTGTGGGCACTGGTGGCCGCCGGCCTCATCCTGGGCGTCATCAGCACCGTCGCCATCGGCGGCGCCGACATGCCTGTCGTCATCGCACTCCTCAACGCCTTCTCTGGCGTCGCAGCCTCTACCACCGGCTTCGTGCTCGACAACCCGCTTCTCATCATCGCCGGGTCGCTCGTTGGCGCCAGCGGTCTGATCCTGACCCAGATCATGTGCAAGGCCATGAACAGGTCCATCTTCGAGGTCATCTTCTCTGAGACGCCGGCGGCAGTCGCCGGAGGCCGCGACGACTCCGACGTCTACGGCGACCGGGTCACCTCAACGTCGGCCGAAGAGGTCGCAATGCTGCTGGAGGTGGCCGACCGGGTCGTCATCGTTCCCGGCTACGGCCTGGCCGTCGCCCAGGCGCAACACGCCGTGCGAGACCTCATGACCTCACTCGAAGCCTCCGGCAAGGAGGTGATGTTCGGCATCCACCCCGTGGCGGGCCGCATGCCGGGTCACATGAACGTGCTCCTGGCCGAGGCAGAGATCGGCTACGAGCACCTCCTCGACATGGACCAGATCAACCCCACCTTCTCGGAGACCGACGTGACCATCGTGATTGGAGCCAACGACGTCGTGAACCCGGCGGCCCGCAATGACCCCAGTTCACCCATAGCTGGCATGCCGATCCTGGACGTCGACGAGTCCCGCACCGTGGTTGTCATCAAGCGTTCGCTCAGCCCCGGTTTCGCCGGTATCGCCAACCCGCTGTTCGCAGCCGACAACGCCCTCATGCTCTTCGGTGACGGCAAGCAGGCCGTCATCGACATTGCAGCGGCGCTCGTAACCGTCTGACCGGCCGCTTCGGCCGGCCGCCTACAGGCCCAGGCGGGGCCCCAACCATGCGGCGATCTTTGCTACGGCCTCGTCGGCCTCGGGCATGTTGCCGGTGAACAACTGAAACACGTGCTGCATCTCGGGGAACACCTCGAGGCTCACGTCAACTCCCGCCGAACCCGCAACCTCGGCCATCCGCGTGGAGTCGTCAAGCAGGGTCTCCTCGTCGCCGACTTGGACCAGTAGCGGTGGGATGCAGTCGAAGTTTCCGTAGAGGGGAGCGGCCAACGGATCACGGGTGTCCTGTCCCGCAAGGAAAGCTTCAGCCCAATCCGTCAGGCGTTCCTTGCTGATCAATATGTCAACATCTTTTCGAGTCACCATGGACTCTCCAATGATCTCCATGTCGACCCACGGCGAGATCGCTACACCGGCCGTAGGGAGAGCTACGCCATCGTCTCGAAGCTTGAGCAGGGTGGAGATCGTGAGTCCTCCACCTGCTGAAGCGCCTGCGATTGCCAGACTTTCAGTTCCATACCCCTGATCGAGGAGCCACCGGTAGGTGGCGGTGCTGTCCTCGACCGCTGCAGGGTGTGGGTGTTCAGGCGCCAAGCGGTAGTCCACGCTAAGCACGCGACAACCAACTGCTTTGGCCAACTGCCCGGTGAAGTGTTGGCTTCCAGTGGCTGAGCCAATCACGTATCCACCACCGTGTAAGTACAAGACGACGTGGTCCATTGAGCCGTCCTCGGGGTCGGCCCAGATAGCGGGCACGCCGCTGGCATCCACCTCATTCCAAGTGACCCCTGCAGGTCGAGCAGTCATGAGTCCTTGGGCCATTTCAAACCGTGCCCGTTGTTCCTCTACCGACTCAGCCTTGCCAGCCGATTCGGACAACTGTCGCATTAGCTCCTTGGTCTCGTTCGCCTGCTCGCTTGCCATGTTGGAAGTACCTTTCCGTTCTTTTTGCAAGCACCAGCACTGTTCGTGCTGCTCCAGCCTTGTTGTCTGTCTGGGGGATTGGCTAGATAGCCCCTTCGTGTTGGAGCCAGCAGGTGAGTGCTCCCGGAGTAGCTCGACCCTCGTCGTGAGACAAGTTCATCATTGTGGCAAGACCAAGTAGTAGCCATAGGACAGCGGCGCTGGCAGGTATGACGATCCGAGGGCGAGGGGGCACAACAACCAAAGGGGGTGCGGGACCTTCGTCGATAAACATGTGGACTAGAACGGCAAAGATGCCCATGCCCACAGCCACCCACCACCAAACTTCGTAGGAACCTGTGCTGTCGCGGATGATGCCGGCCCCCCAGGAACTGACGAATGCTCCGATCTGATGGCTGACGAAGACGATTCCGAACAGAGTTCCTGCATGTTGGGTGCCGAACTGGGACATCACTATTCCTGACGTCAGCGGAATCGTCGAAAGCCAGAGGAGGCCGATCAAGCAGCCGAAGGTGATCGACAGTGCAGGACTGCTCGGCAGCATGATGAATCCGAGAATTACGAGACCGCGTGCCCCGTAAACGAGGCTGAGTAGGCGGGCTTTTGAATGGCGTTGGCCAAGAGAGCCAGCTGTTAGTGAGCCAGCAATGTTAAAGAGGCCAATGAGTGCTAGTGCCGCAGCTGCCACCGTCGAAGACTGGCCCAAGTCTTCGAGGTGCTTTGGTAGGTGAACGCCAATGAAGGTGACGTGGAAGCCACACACGAAGAATCCAGCGTTCAACAGCAGGTAACTGCGGTTTCGTGATGCCTGGCGGAGTACCTCGCGCAGTGGTTTGGTGTCAACGCTTGGGCTGTCGGGGACGCCGGCACGCCCAATCTCGACTGAGGAGCGCAGCGGCAGACATATCACGGCGATCGTTAGGGCAAGACCAGCTAGGACGATGAGTGCCGTTTCCCAAGAGGTGGAGTTGATGATCACACTCGAGACCGGAATGAGGATGAACTGGCCGACAGAGCCGAAAGCAGTAGCAACGCCTAGCGCAAACGAGCGCCGAGACTCAGGTACAAGGCGGCCTATGGCTGCGAGGACCACTGAGAAGGAGGCTGCCGACATGCCGAGACCCATTAGGACCCCTCCACCAAGGTGGAGGCCGGTGGGTCCGATGGCTTTGGCCAAGACGACTAGGCCACTTGAATAAATGACTGCACCGGCCATGAGAACCCGCCGGGCTCCAAAGCGATCGGCCAGGCCTCCTGCAACGGGTTGTCCAAAACCCCAGACCAGGTTTTGAATAGCGATCATTAAGGCGAACGAATCGGTTTGCAGCCCAAGGCCGTCGCTCACTGGGCCCAGGAACATCCCCATGGTTGAGCGGGCACCCAAGGCGATTGCCGTTATGGCACTGCCAGCTATCAGCACCACAAGAAAGGGTGGATTGTTCTTGGAGGACATCTGTGAAGTTTCTGCTCTAGGTGTGGAAGATTTGGTTCTACAAGAACTGGATTCCCACAGTAGTAATAGATCTTGTACGACCCCAGACCAGAAACTAAACCCGGCTCCTACAGACACCTGGACTACATGCCGATGCTAAAGCCGATTCAGGATCCAGTTGGTCTTCTAGGGCTTGTTGGTATCAGGATCCAGTGCGGGCCGACCGCATAAGAGGGAGAATCATGACAAAGGTCCAGGCAAACGGCATTGACATCGAGGTGGAGGCCTCCGGTGACACTCGGGATCCGACGATCCTGTTGATCATGGGCCTCAGTTTCCAACTGGTTCACTGGCCCGACGGACTTGTGGAGCAGTTGACTGGTAGGGGGTTCCACGTGATCCGCTTTGACAACCGCGACGTGGGCCTGTCCACTTGGTTCGACGACCATCCCCGACCCAACTCGGCACTCCTGTGGTTGAAGTCTGCTTTGGGTATTCGGCCGAAGTCGGCCTACACGCTGAGTGACATGGCTGGGGATGCCGCCGGAGTGCTGGATTCCTTCGGAATCGACTCGGCACATGTCGTTGGGGTATCCATGGGCGGCATGATCGCCCAGCGCCTCGCCATCGAACACCCAGAGCGCGTCCGTTCTCTGTGCTCGATCATGTCGTGCACCAGGCCACCCAGCGCGTCAGTGGGACTGACGATGAAACTACTGAAATTGAACTCCAGTCCTGAGAGCAGGGAGGATCGCATCAACAACACGATGGAGACATTCAGGCTCATCAGCGGCAGCGGCTTTGACTTCGACGAGGAGTACATGGGCCAGCTAGCGGTTACCGCTGTCGACAGAGGATGGCACCCTGAAGGCACCGACCGTCAGTACGCGGCAATCACGGCTGACGGAAATCGACGAGCGGCCCTCGCTGGTTTGAACGTAACGACAACCGTTGTGCACGGCACCGAAGATCGCCTCGTGCCACCCGGGTATGGCCAGAGAACTGCTGACACTATTCCCGCAGCGGAGATGGTCTGGATCGAAGGTATGGGTCACGAATGGCCCGAAGGGGCGTGGCCACAGATCCTGGACGCAATCACAGACCTCGTTGAGCGCTCAGGCGCCTGATGGACTAGAGCGGAGAGCACCCCGGCGTCTCTTACGTATTCCGAAGTGGAGGTGGCAGACTCAAGTTTCCAACTGCACCGCGCCCAGCAGATGGCGATATTGCCTACGCCATAGCCCCTCCGATACCTAATAAGGATGATCTGTTCCGCAAATGTCACTAAGCCCCTACGAGATTGCTAGGCGACGGATGGTTGACGACCATCTGGCTGCACGCGACATACAGGACCCACGTGTTCTTGCAGCTATGGAAGCGGTGCCGCGACATCGCTTCCTCCCAGCCGACCTGGTCTATGCCGCCTACGAGGACAGGCCCCTGCCGATCGGATACGGCCAGACAATCTCACAGCCCTACATCGTCGCTTTCACCGCACAGGCCCTCTCCCTCCAAGCAGATGACCGACTATTGGAGGTGGGTACCGGATCGGGGTATGCGGCGGCCGTGTTTGCAGAATTGTGTGCTGAGGTGGTGAGCGTCGAGTGTGTTCCCTTCCTAGCTCGTATGGCCCGCCAGCGACTCGGCCAGTTGGGGTATGAAGACGTGGTCGTCGTGGAAGGCGACGGTGGGCTGGGGTGGATTCAGAGTGCTCCCTACGACGCCATAGCGCTGGCTGCTGCGGCTCCGCAGGTTCCCAGCCAGCTATTGGAGCAGTTGGCTCCGGATGGTCGGATGGTTCTCCCACTTGGCGGGAAGAACCAGAACCAGAAATTGATTCGTCTTGTCAGTGCAGGGAAAGAAATCAACGAAGAGGAACTTCTGCCAGTCAGCTTCGTGCCTCTAGTTGGTTACGCCGGCCAGGTCCCGCCTGAGGTCCTCTAGGAATACTTCGCCGCGTTGAAGCTTGAGGCCTTCGAAGCCTCTGACCTCCATGGCCGATGTGGCCATGTTGACGGCCCCATCGAGGTTCTCGCCTGATAGGGAATCCACAACGATGGCGATGGCCGACTGATATTCCGCCAGCATCATGCGCTCCAGGCGCCTTACCCGGGTCCGGCCGAACGGATCCAACGGCGTGCCGCGCAGGTGACGACCCAACCGCAACAAGGCCATGACGGGGCGGCCCAGATTGGAGGGGATTCGTAGTTTCCTACCCACTCCAAGTGCTTGTAGCAGAGGAGGATGGAGGTGCCACGTGGCCTTTGCTCCTTGGCCACCGACAACCTCGATCATTGCCCGCGAGTCGCTACCTGATAGCAGCCGCGCCACCTCGTACTCGTCCTTGTAGGCAGTCAACTTGTGGAGCCCGCGGGCCATGGCCTCAGTGAGGCGCGTAGACCCAGGAGCCACCTTCTGTTCAGCTGCATGGGCGAACCCCATGGTTTCCACAAAGTCGGCTGCGCACTTCCGGTCCTGATAGCCGACCAGGTCCGCAGCCAGTACCTCGACAAGGCCCGCCAGGGCGGTGTCTTTGATTTGGGTGTAAACCGTGGCCCGGAGGCTGTCGGGAAGGTCTGGAAGTTCCATCAAGGCTGGGCCAGTGCTGGTAGGCGAGGTGGAGGCCTCAACCCGTTCAGGGTCTAGTGTCCAGGCACGACCCCAACGAAAGGCTGCAAGGTTGGCGTCAACGGCCACTCCATTCAGGGTGATCGCTCTCTCCAGCGCTATCGGGGTAACAGGAATGACTCCAGCCTGAACTGCGACACCCAGCAGGAACACGTTTGCATGCTCGGTTCCACCCAGCAGGCCGACACAGAGTGCACCGGCGTCCACAAACCGGTTCGACTCGACCTTCGTGTTGTCCTCAACCCGACGCACGAGTCCGGGGATGTCGGGGCCTGTCATCTCGGGGTGGCCGATCATGGATCCCGTGGGGGTGGACGTCGTCGATGCGACAACGACCGTGTGTTCCTTTCGGGCGCCGGCCAATGCCTTCGAGCCGGCGGCAACCAGCAGGTCGAACGCCACGATGACGTCGGCCTCACCTGTGCCGACCAGGTTGGATGCCATCTCGACGGTGCGTGAAAGGCGCAGGTCGCTCACCACGGGCCCGGCCTTTTGGGAAAGGCCCGTCTGGTCCAGCCCGCGCACGTCGATTCCGTCGAGCATCGCAGCGGTTCCCAGCAACTGTGCAGCCGTGACGACACCGGTGCCGCCGATGCCAGCCAGGCGTATGTCGACGATGTCGGAGTCGGAGAGAGGGGTCGGATCCGGAAGGTCCTCTATCGACGGGCCGACTACAGGTACGACCCCTGAGGAATTGGACGGGACCGCAACGGTCATGAAACTGGGACAGTCGCCCTCCAGGCACGAGGCGTCGATGTTGCACGACGACTGGTCGACCGAGGTCTTGTTTCCGAGAGGCGTGTCGACGGTGTGAAGCGACAGGCAGTTGCTGACATCGCCACAGTCGCCACAGGCTTCGCAGATGCGGTGGTTGATGACCACCCGGAACTCGGGGCTCTCAGCCAGGCCGCGCCTCCGGAACCGTCGCTGCCGGGCGGCACATGCCTGATCGTGGATCAGGACGGTCACACCCTCGATGTCGGCCAGCATCTCCTGGGCTTCGACAATGCGGGTCCTGTCCCAGACCTCGACACCCTCGGGAAGGTTGACTGCGCGGTAGGGGGCGGTGTCGTCGGTCGTCACAAGCACTCGCCTGACCCCGTATGCGAGAAGCATCGTGGCTATCTCGGGGACCCCGACAGCCGCTGGGGTGTCCTGCCCGCCGGTCATGGCGACGGTGCCGTTGAACAACAGCTTGTAGGTCATGGACACGCCGGCACCTACGGCTGCCTGGATTGCCAGCTGGCCCGAGTGGAAGAAGGTGCCGTCCCCCAGATTCTGGGTGAAGTGGCCCCGTTCCACGAACGGTGACATTCCTATCCACTGTGAACCCTCGCCTCCCATTGCGGCAATGCCGACCTTGGCGCCCACACGGTCCTCGTCCATCAGCATGGACATCCCGTGGCAGCCGATTCCGGCCCCGACGAGCGCACCATCGGGGACCTTGGTGCCCCAGTTGTGGGGGCAACCAGAGCAGAAGTACGGGCGCCGGGCCTCGGTCAGGGGTATGAGGAGTCGTTCGGGCGGTGGGGTGGGCAGCAGGGCAAGGCGGTCTGCGATGCGGACCGAGAGCCGTTCATGCAGCCCACCCATGATCGTGTCGGCATCGAGGATTCCGAAGCTGGGCATGAGGGTGCGGCCGTCGGGGTGGGTCTTGCCCACAACCCGGGGCTGGTCGGGACCGCCATAGAGAGCGTCCTTTACAAGCCACTCCAGCGTCGGGTTCTTCTCCTCGACAACGACTATCTCGTCGAGGCCCCGGGCGAAGTTCCTGACGTTGGCGGGCTCGAAGGGCACAGGCAGCTGCATGTGCATGATCCTGATTCCGGCCGCCGCGATCTCAGCCGGGGTGGTCAGGCCGATTCGCCGGAGAGCGTGGAGCATCTCGTGGTACGTGAACCCGCTGGCAATGAGGCCGATCCAGGCGTCGGACGGGTCGACGGTTACGTGGTTGAGGCGGTTTGCAACCATGTACCTGCGGACCAGCTCGGAGCGCACCTGCCTGAAGTCGCGTTCCATGTCAAGCGTGTAGGGGGTCAGGAGGTTTCCGCTGGGGTGGTGGACATGGGGTCGGCCGTCGATGTCGAGGTCCGGAACAACCGGAACCACACGGTCGGGGGAGAGGTCGATGGTGGAGGTGCCGTCGGCCACGTTGGTCACGATCTTGAGTGCCGACCAGACCCCGGTGAGGCGGCTCAGGGCCACGGCGTGCATCCCCAGATCAAGTGTCTCCTGCACGTCGCCGGGGTAGAGGATCGGCATGTGCAGGTCGACGAGGGTCGCATCCGAACTTGTGGGAATCGTAGAACTCTTCGCAGCAGGGTCGTCTCCGACGACTGCGATCGCCCCACCATGGCGTGAGGTTCCCGCGAACACGGCATGGCGGAGTGCGTCGCCGGCACGGTCCAGACCCGGGGCCTTGCCGTACCAGATGCCGAGGACCCCGTCGTACCTGCAGTCCGGCTGTTCGGATGCCAGTTGGCTGCCCATGACAGCGGTGGCAGCCAACTCCTCGTTGACGGCTGGACGGTTGACGATGGGGAGATCGGGGAGCAGGGCGGCGACACGTGCCATCTCCAGGTCCAAGCCGCCCACGGGTGAGCCCGGGTAGCCGGAGGTGAACACCGCCGTGTTCAGGCCGGCGACACGGTCGGCCAGAAGTTGCTGTATCGGTATCCGGGCCAGCGCCTGGATGCCTGTCAGATAGACCCTGCCCTCGCTGGTGCGGTAGCGGTCGTCGAGTTGGTAGTCGTCGAGCATGGTCATCAGGTGGCCCCCGGTCGCTGCGATGCTGATCCATCAGACTCTCATGGGTACGATCATCGCTCAACTACACCAAACTAATACCGGAAAGAACATCACTATGGCGAACATCGACCGGACAGACGTCCGAATACTCGCTGCACTCCAGTCAGATGCACGACAGACAAACCGGGCGCTCGCCGCCACCGTCGGCCTGGCACCCTCCACGGCGCTGGACCGGGTGCGCTCGCTCGAGGAGCGGGGGGTCATCACCGGCTACCACGCCACCACCGACCTGTACGCCCTGGGTCGGCCGATCCAGGCGATGGTCGCCATCCGTCTCCGGCCAAAGACGGGCGCAATAGTGGATCAGGTCATGGAGCGACTCTGGTCGATTCCAGAGACACTGGCGGTGTTCATGCTGTCAGGTATCGACGACATCCTCGTGCACATGAGCGTCACCGACACCGAGGCCCTCCGTCACCTGGTTCTGGACCGCATCTCGAGCATCGAGGGCGTCGTCGACGAACGAACCTCGCTGGTGTTCGAACACCGCCGCCGAACCGTTGTCGCTCCGTTGGATTCCTGAGCCGGCACTACCGTGCTCGAAGTCACCCCCTGAACTGCCTGATCGGCCCCAGAGCCGGTACAGCCGGTGGCGCCCATAGCGGTGTCAGGCGTGCGATCCTTTCGAGGTGCGTGTCATTCTCGCCATAGCGGCCCTCATCGCGGTGACCGCCTCTGCATGTGGTGGCACAGACGAGGTCGTGACGCCAGCCACCACACCGGACCTCTTCGGTAACAGCGCAGCCATCACAACCGTCGCTCCACTGAAGGTTGACGGCTGGGTCCCGGTAGACCTGCCTGACCTTCGAGCCGCCAACGACGAGTGTGTCCGGGACGCCCAGCCCGAGAGCGTCCAGATCGTCGAGGAGGGCCCTGAGACAGTCACAGTCGAGTCCGGCGACACCCTGGGCAAGATCGCCAAGCAACACGAACGCACCGTCGAGCAGTTCCTGCGGGCAAACGGCCTGAGCGATCCGAACATGTTGAAGATCGGACAGGTCCTGCTCATCCCACGTGAGAACTCCAAGGAACTTGACGTGCCCGGTGGGCCGCTCATCAGGTTCGCCGACCTCGTGTGCGTGATCGATACCCGGGTCATGGCCTTCGGTCCAGACGGTACTGCCCTGAACAGAACGGGCCTCATTCAGGTGTTTGCACGATGGCCGCGCATTGAAGGCCCCCGCGAGTCGCCCAAGGTCAACGGTCGCCTTCTGGGAATCACCCAGGGAGCGGTACAGAAGTTCCTTGACGAAACGACCACGGCCATTGAGCGCAACGGCTACGCCTGCCTGGAATCAGTTGAGGGCAGGTGCATGTGGCTCCAGCACCAGTACGAGGTACTCCTTGCCACAGATGAGGTCCTCAGCCTGCGCAACACAGTCCGGCGGCTGCTGCCCGGGGTTGCCGGTGAGACCTCAGAAATCCTGACTGAGACCTTCAACCTCTCCACCGGGCAGCCAATTCAGGTGACCGACCTCTTTGACCCGACCACGGAATGGGTCGAGGCGGTGTCCACCGAGGCCCAGGCCAGGCTTGAACTCGAGCCCTGGACCGACCAGCGGAGGGTGGCCGGTGCAGGCAGCAACGCCGCCAACTTCGAACGCTTCAACCTGACACATGGCGGCCTGGTCCTGTCGTTCGCCCCGTTCAGCGTGGGTGGATCCGGTACCAACACCTTGTCCATCACAATCCCGTACCCGGCGCTGGACGGTTACTGGGCCCAGGGAGGGTACGTGGCCCGTCTGGCCCAGAGCTGAGCCTGCGACAGGAGGCACCCCTGATGGACCTGGTCGACTCTGGCCTCGGCCCGTATGTGCAGACCACCCCCAGCAGCCGCTTCCCGGTCTACACCCGCGGCAACGCTGGCGAGGTCTATCCGGAGGTGGTCTTCCCCCTGAGCACAACCATGGCCAGAGACCTGGGCGGCGACCCGTTCAGCGATGCCCTGCTCTCAACAGGGGTGATCACCCGTGCCGAGTGTGACGAGGACGCCGACGTCCACATGGGAATCTTCGGCGGCTACTCGTACCTGAACCTCTCGGTATCACGGGTGATAGCGGTGAGGACCCCCGGCGTGACCATCGTCGAGACCGATGCGACATTCCTCGGAGCCGAAGGCATAGCCCCGCCGCACGTGTCCAGACCGGCCGACCGGAACCCCGTGGCGGTCCTGCGCGGGGTGCTCCACGGTCTGAAGGTGCTGTTGACCGATGAGATTCCACATCTGTCCACCGACCTTGCCAAGGCGGCAGAGTGGCGTGTATCGCTGCCAAGTCCACAGAGCGCATCAGACGACGACCTTGTTGCCGTGATGACAGATTCCGCACCGATGCTGGCCCGGATGTTCACCGGTCACCTGCTGGTCTCAGGAGGTGCCGGAGCCGCCTTCTACATGCTTCGCGACATCTGCTGCCGGAAACTGGACAATGGACCCCTCGCCCTGACCCTGGTCTCTGGGATAGGCGAGGTCGCCTCAGCCGAGCCGTCGTTCGCCCTCTGGGACCTGAGCCGCCTGGTCGCCGCCGACACGACCCTGACATCGCTCTTCGATGACGGTGACGCCGGCCTGTTCGACAGGCTGTCGAGCGCCAGGTGCATGCCGTCTGTCGAAGGCTTCCTCGCGGAGTTCGGCACGTTCCTCGACAACCATGGGAGCCGAGGCCCAAACGAGTGGGAGATGGCGTGCGAGGTCTGGGGGACCGATCCAGCCATGCCCCTGGCGATCATCGACCGGATGCGCCATGCAGGCGAGGACCACGCACCTGCCACGCGCTTGACTGCACGTGCCGGTGAGCGTGAGGCGTCCGCGCATGCAGCCAGGTCCCGCCTGCGTGGCGTCACCAGGTGGTTGTTCGACCGTGCGCTCACCTCAGCCGTGGTCCACAGCCGTGCCAGGGAACAGGGAAAGACCATGTTGGTCAAGGTCATCCACGATGTCCGACTGGCCGCACGCGAACTGGGACGCAGGATGGCCGAACTGACACCGGAGGGCAGACCTGACGACCTCTGGTACGTGACCTACGCCGAGTTGGATGACTACCGGCGGGATCCAGGCGCATTTGCAGACCTGGTGGCATCGAGGAGAGCGACACGCGATGCCCTCTCACTGCTGGTTCCGCCGTTCTGCTTCTCCGGAGAGATGCCTGACATCGGGACATGGGAGAGGCGGGCGGAGCGCACCATCGAAGCCGCAACAACAGGAACGGTGCTGACCGGCATTCCCGGCTGCAGCGGGGTCGTGCGGGGTCGCGCCTGCGTGGTCACCGACCCTTCAGATCCGGGTGACCTGGGGCCCGGCGACATCCTGATCGCACCTCTCACCGACCCGAGTTGGACACCGCTGTTCGTCCCGGTCGAGGCGGTGGTCGTAGATGTCGGAGGCCAACTCAGCCATGCCGTGATCGTGTCACGCGAACTGGGCCTGCCGTGCGTGGTCAGCGTTACGGGTGCATCCCTGTCGATACCCGACGGAGCCCTGGTTGAGGTCGACGGAGCTGCGGGCACCGTGACCCTGCTCGCGGACTGAACCGCTCAGGCGTTGGCCGATCTGAAGTCGGCCATGAACCCAACGAGGGTCTCGACACTCTCGACGGGCATTGCGTTGTACACGCTGGCCCTGATTCCACCGACGCTGCGGTGGCCCTTCAGGTTCACCAATCCGGCAGCGGCGGCCTCCGCCACGAAGCGCTGCTCAAGGTCCTCATCGGGTAGCCGGAACACGATGTTCATGTGCGACCGTGAGGCCACATCCACCGGCGACCGGTACCAGCCGTCGCTACCGTCGATCGCCCCGTAGACGAGGTCGGCACGCCGGGCTGCACGTCGCTGGAACTCGCCGAGACCGCCAGCGGCCTTCATCCAGGCGAGGACCTTGCCCATCACGTAGATGGGAAACATCGGAGGCGTGTTGGCCATTGAGTCAGCAGAGGCATGTGTTCGGTAGTCGAGATAGGAGACGAGGTCACGACCGCTGCGTCCCAACAGGTCGGTTCGGACCACTACAACTGCCAGACCGGCGGGACCCAGGTTCTTCTGGGCTCCCCCGTATACGAGGTCGAAGCGGCCCCAGTCGATGGGGCGGCTCAGGAAGTCGGAGCTCATGTCTGCAACCAGCGGAATGCCGAGTTCGGGGAAGTCGGGAAATCGGATGCCACCGATCGTCTCGTTGCTGGCAAGGTGCACGAACCCGGCGCCGTCACGGACGTGGATCTCATCGGCCGTAGGCACACGGGTGAAGCTGCCCTCGGCACCGCTCCATGCCTCGTAGACGTCGGCAACCAGGCGGGCCTCGGACAGTGCCTTGCCGCCCCAGGTTCCGGTGTCCACATAACCGGCCGTCTCATCTGGAGCCAGCAGGTTCATCGGCACCTGTCCGAACTGGAGGCTTGCCCCACCCTGCAGGAACAAGACGGTGAACTCGTCCGGCACCGAGGCCAGTTCCCTGAAGTCAGCAAGGGCGCCCATGTGCACGGCGTCGTATGCGTCTGCCCGGTGGCTGGCCTCAACTATCGACATGCCGGTGCCGCCGAAGTCGAGCATCTCGTCGCGAACCTCTTCGAGGACGCTCACCGGGAGGGTGCAGGGGCCCGCACAGAAGTTGTGGACCCGGGTGGAGGTGGTCATGGATTGCTCCCTTGGTCGAGCCCGGTCCGGCCGAGGCGGGATACAGGGTCGTGGTCGCTGACCCCGAAAGGCTAGCGGCGGTGACGGATGGGCCGGTACGGCTCAGTCGAAGGTGATGCGGCGAAGGGTGGGCTCGAGCACCGATGCCGTACGCCCCTCCGACTCGGCCAGCACCGCTGGATCGGCGCCCGGCGGGTTGTCAATGCCGAGCGGCACTATCTCGTAGGTGGAGCGGTCGACCCATGTGGGCACGTAGCCGGCATCTACCACGGCAACCGAACCATCGGGCCGGTCGGCCACGGCGAACCACGCGACCACACCGTCCTGGGTGGAGTCAGGACATTCTGGACGGCAGTTCCTGCGCTCATCACCCGGCTGGTTCGACAGGAAGTTGCCCAGCCCGATGGCCGCGTACTTGTCTGAGAACTGCAGCACAGGTTGGATCACATGTGCCTGGTGGCCGATCAGCAGGTCGATCGCCGGAGATGCGAGGAGTTGTGCCGACACCTCGGCCTGCCTGTCCGTGGGCTCGCTCTGGTACTCGATTCCCCAGTGGATGCTGACCACGACGAACTCGGCACCCTCGGCCACCGCCACCTCGGCGTCGGTTACAACCTTCACCGGATCGAGGCTTGCGACCAGCCATGGCGGGTCGGTTGGAAGTGAGGCCCCGTTCATGATGTCGGTGTAGGACAGGTGAGCCACAGAGATGCTGCCCGGGGCGAACCAGGCCGGTCCTGCCCCGGCCTGGTCGAGGGCCATGCCGGAATGGGCCACACCCGCCCGGTCCAGGTGGCTCAGGGTGGCACGTACACCTGAGGCTCCGGCATCCAGGCTGTGGTTGGATGCCACCGAGCAACCGTCGTAGCCGGCCGCACCGATGGCATCTGCCAACTCGAACGGCACCCGGAAGTTCGGGTAGTAGACGAGGTCGCTGTTGTCCTCCGACAGCGGCGTCTCCAGGTGGCATATAGCGAGGTCGGCACCGGCCAGCACCGGCTGGACACGCCTGAACATGGGGTTGAAGTCGTAGGCACTGTCGCTGCCGTAGAAGCCGGCCATGTCGGCCACGTATTCGTGAACCAGCAGGTCGCCGGTGGCCACCATTGTGAAGGTGCGTGCCTCGAACGGGAGTGTCGTGGTGGTGGGGGACCCCTGGGGGAGGCTGGTTTCGGACCCGCCGTCGGCTGGCGTCTGGGGAGGTGCGGTGGTGGTGGCAGGAGCCGGACCACTCTCGTCGCGGCTGACCCCGGTGAGCGTTGTCAGGTCAATCGACAGGTCCGCCCAGATCATCACGAGCGCAACGGTGAAGAAGGCCATGAGCATCCTCGTCAGGTGCCATGCCACCCGGCGCTCCGTCTCGGACATGACGTCGTGTTCCGGGTCGATACCGGTGGGGTCGCTCATGTCAGGTCGCGCAGGATCGGTACGCCTGGCCTCACGTCCCGGTTGTTGACCCCGTTGGTCCGAACGGCCCGACCAGCGACCAGAACGTGGCGCACCCCCTCGGCCTCACGGGCCGGGTCGGCAATGGTCGACCGGTCGATGATGGTCGCCGGGTCAAAGACGGTGATGTCGGCAACAGCACCCGACTGGATGCGACCTCGCCGTGCCATGCCGGAACTGATGTCACCCAGCATCCTGGCCGGGAGGATCGTCATCCTGGCCAGAGCATCGGGCAGGGAGAGCAGACCACGCTCGCGTACGTAGTGGCCGAGCACCCGGCTGAAACAACCCGTGGAACGGGGATGGTTCTTGTGGGGACGCTCCAGGATGGCATCGGAGCCGATCATCACCCAGGGTGTGAGCAGCGAGGTATCGATGTCCTCGTCGCTCATGGCGAATGCCGCCGTCAGCGTGTTGTTCCTCCGGGCGGCCTTGAAGGTCTCCTCGGTGAGCCGCTCGTTGGTGCCGGCAATCTGGAGGTCTTCCCAGGAAATGCCGTACTTCTGGCGGAAGTTGTTGTAGCGCTCGGTGGCAGCGTAGGTGGCCCAGAACCTGTATGGATAGGTGCATGCTGTGATCGAGAGGCCCGAGGAGCGTGCAGCCTCCAGTTGAGCGATTGCCTCGGCCATTCGACCGGTTCCACCGGTGGAGTTGATGTGCTCGATGTGGATCCGACAGCCCGTCTGGGTGGCCACCCTTATGGCCTCGTCGAGGGCCTCCTCCTGGGTGCCCGGTGTGAGGTTCTCCGAGTAGCGGACATGCAGGCACAGTGGCACCGAGAAACGGGCAGCCACCTCGCCGTGGCGGAGCATCTCATCGAAGCTGACGTCAACGGTGTACTCGGGCTGCTCGTGGATGCCCAGTGCTCCCGCCAACAGGTCGGATTCGGCCCGTCCGACAAGCTCGTCGAGATCATCTCCACGGGCCCTGCCGATTCCCAGGTCCATGATCTTGCGGTGCTCTGCCTGGTCGGCGGCGCCGCCGTAGTTGACCGGAGGGTCGTTGTCTGCTGCCTTGTCGAGGAAGTCGGCCATCGGATCGTCGATGCCGTGGAGGTTCAGGTTGGTGGTTACGCCGTCGGCAACCTTGAACCACTCGCCGTAGCCGTTGGGTGGGTACGAGAGGATGTCGATGAAGCCCGGGGACACCACAAGGCCGGTGGCGTCGATGGTTCCAGCGGCGGTGAGGGGTTCGAGGCTGATCCGGGTGATCGTGTCTCCGTCGATACCAACGTGGGCCACGGCATCGAACCCCGAGTCGGGGTCGATTACCCGACCTCCGGAGATCACCGTGTCGTAGACATGGTCGTCGGTGGCCGCCTCCACCGAGTCATCGAGTACTGGTGGCACTGTTGAGGTGCTGGTGGCCGGCGGGCCGGTCGTGGTGGTGGCCGGGAGCGACAGAGGTGTTGGCGCCGGTGCGGTCGACAGCCGTCTGGGTCGGGTGGTGATGCGCCGCAGAAGGGCAAGGTTGGCTGCACCGAAGCCCAGGCCGAACAGCACCCTGCGACGTGCAATGGCGGCAGGTCCCGACTCGACAGGCGTGTTCCCGTCGTCGGTCGGCTGGTCCTCCATCGGGGCGACGTTACCGGTGGAGCCCGCCGCGTACACGGCACAGGGATGTTCAGGGCGCGGCAACCGGACACCGGTAGCTGGCTAGCGTTGGAACGTGGAAACCCGCCACCCCGGTGCACTCGCCGCCCTGGTAGTCGTTGGCCTGGCGACACTTGTGACCGCCATCGCAACCAGCGGTTCGGGTGACCTGTCGATGACCAGGGTGTCGGCCGATCCACTGTCTGAGGTGCCTCCAGGTCTTGTCGTGGCCGAGCGGCATACCGGCGGCATCGGCCCCTACTACGGCCTGGGTGCATGGGTCGACTCGTATGACGCCGACCCGGCCTACACCTCGGGCCGGCCGACGGTGCAACCTGGTGATACAGCAGAGATGGCGGCCGTCGGAGTGCAGACCCTGTTCATGCAGGCAGCACGCTCTGATGACCGGGCAACCGGGCCGACCACCGACCCATGGGTGCTGGCCGAGTTCCTTATGAACGCCCACGCAGACGGCCTGGACGTTGTCGGCTGGTACCTGCCCAAGTGGAGTTCCGACGAGGAGGACCTGGAGCGCCTCCTGGCGATACATGGGTTCGAGGTTCTGGGCCATCGCTTTGACGGCCTGGCTGTGGACATCGAGTGGAACAGGGGCGAACTCGAAGATGATGCCAGGGAGCGCAGCCGTCGTCTGCTTCTGCTCTCTCTGCAACTTCGCGACTCCATCGGCGAGGCAACCCTCGGAGGCATCGTGATGCCACCGATCGTGACAGACCAGATCAACCCCGACTTCTGGCCTGACTTTCCGTGGGCGGGGATTGCAGGCCTCTACGACGTGTGGCTACCCATGAACTACTGGTCGTTTCGCACCGAGGAACACGCCGATCCGCTCTACTACAGCGGTGAGAACATCAGGTTGCTGCGCCAGAACCTGCGCCACGACGGTGCGGTGGTGCACGGCATCGGGGGCGTGGGTGCAGAGAGCGGCGACGTGTACGGCGCCGACGAGCCCTTGGCGGAACTCGATGACATGACCCTGTTCGTTCAGTCGTTGTCGGACACGGGAGCCATCGGGGGTTCCATCTACGACTGGGCGACCACAGGAGATGCAGCCAGGGAACGCCTGGCCGGACTGTTCGCTGAACAGCGAATCGGATAGCAACGGGGCGCATCAGTCGAGGCCCATGTGCTCAAGGGTCTCGTGAGACAGCAACTCCGTCAGGTCAGCGACGATCTCGACCGGGTCGGGCAGCCCCGACTCGACGAGACGGTAGAGCGAGCCGTCATCGAGCCAGTCAGCGGCCGCCGGGTCGACCCCGGGAATCTCCAGAGAACCGTTGGAGCAGCGGAGGCGGACCTGAGCCCAGTCGTCGACCGGATCGGGGCACATCCGGGAGACGTCTCCCGGGGTGGGGGATGGTGACCCGAGAGGACGGTCCAGGACAGTAGTCAGAACGCGGTTGATCCAGATGTGGCTGAGGAAGCGCATCGGGTCGACTGCCGGCGGAGGCGTCGGCTGGCCGAGCAGTCGGCGAAGAAGGTCTGTGAGCAGCCCCTGACCACCTTCGAGCAACTCGACGTGACTGCCCCAGTCGACGGCTGTAGCCGGTGGGCCGTGTCGACCCAGCAGGTAGAGAACCTCGGCACGCGGGGTCTCGGGCTGGCCGTTTCGTGAGACCTGTCCTGACACATGCAGACCCACGGCAGCCCAGCAGTCAGGAACGCTGTGCCCGACGAGGTCAGCCAGGTCGATGATGGGCTCTCTCAGGACCTGGATGGCACGGCGATGCCTGACAACACCGACCAGGAGGGGTAGGTCCGGGTTGACGAGCGTGACGAGTCGTGTCGCCAACTCGGCTGTTGAAGGTACCGGATGCAGGGCCACGGGGGCCTCCCTTGACGAGGGGTGGGAGGCGGCCGAAGAGCCGGTCGCAAGGCTTGTGACGATCATCCCAGTCGGGTGGGACAGGCTCAAAGAGGTGCCTGTGGAGGCCCCAGGTGGCCAGCGCGCGCGGGTCGCGTAGCCTTGGGTGCCGGGCACTGCGTGGCCGGTCCAGCCGAAAGGGGGTCCACGTGAGCGAGAAGCGCCAGCCAACCGCAACGACGGCCTTCGGGGTGGGCCGCCGTGAGAACCACGATTCGTCGGCCTTCTACGCCCGATTCCGGCCACCAGAGGTGTCTGACGACGACGCCATCGCCGATGCCCCAGACCTCGGCGACGGCTGCATCCTGGGCGACGCCCGCGACATGCACCACCTGCCCGACTCGTCGGTCGCCCTCGTGGTTACCTCGCCGCCCTACTTCGTCGGCAAGGAGTACGAGCTTGCTGTGGCCGGCAACGGCTCACCCGGCATTCCGACCTCATACCTCGAGTACCTGGAGATGCTCTCTGAGGTGTTCACCGAATGTGTGAGGGTGCTTGAACCCGGTGGCCGCATCGCCGTCAACGTGGCCAACCTGGGTCGCAAGCCCTACCGCAGCCTCTCGGCCGACATCATTCGCATCCTCCAGGACGACCTGGGACTGCTCCTCAGGGGCGAGGTCGTCTGGCAGAAGGCCGAGGGTGCGACGGGATCGGTGGCATGGGGCTCGTTTCGCAGGGCAGCCAACCCGGTGCTCCGCGACATGACCGAAAGGGTCGTCATCGCAAGCAAGGGGCGCTTCGACAGGGCACGTGTGCCGAGGAAGCGCGAGGAGGATGGCCTTCCCCACGAGAGCACCGTCACAACGGACGAGTTCATGGAGGCCACCCTCGACCTCTGGCGCATCGACCCGGAGCAGGCCAGCAGGGTCGGCCATCCGGCCCCGTTTCCTGTTGAGCTGCCCAGGCGTCTGATCGACCTCTACACCTACCGCGACGATCTTGTCCTCGACCCGTTCCTGGGTTCCGGCTCCACTCTCGTTGCGGCACTACGGGCCGGACGGCGCGGTGCCGGCTACGACCTCGAATCCGAATACATCGACCTTGCACGCGAACGCCTCAGGACTGAGAGGGGACGCATCGAGGCGGGTGCCGTCGCCGAGTGGCGCCGCAGCGACCTTGCTGGCCGGGCCGGGCCACAGGACGCCCTGTTTCCGGTGCTGAACGGCCACGACGACACCGAGCACCTGCTGGAACGTGCCGCAGAATCGGGCAAGAAGGTGGCTGACATCGCCGAGGGCATCCTGGTCGAGGCAGGCTTCGACATAGTCAAGGCCGGTGTGGTCCGCCGCGACCTCGGCGCACACTTCTCGTTTCTCGTAACTGACACGGCGGTCGGCCGCCAGTGGTACGTCGAGGTCTCTGGAGCGTTCACCACCGCAAGGCCCGGTATGCGGCGCACCGACGCCCTCTGGAAGACACTTGGGCGGGCCCACGTGCTGGCCAGCGGACACGCCGGCGATTCAGCCGGGGACCGCCCCCGACTGCTGGTGCTAACGCCCCGCCTGCCGCGCAGCGGAAGCGAAGGTGACCGTGCCATGCGGGCAGTCGGCGGATCCGGCTTCTTTGATGCCGTCGAGATGTTCGACGATGCGGCGGTGGAACGTCTACGTCACTACGCCGAGAGTGCTCCCGATCGGCCGCTTCCAGGGTTCTGGGACGAAGACGAGATCTCCCACAGGTTCGCCTGACCGCACCGCTCAGCCTGCCCGGAACTCCACCTCGAAGAGGGACGGCCAGTACTTGCCTGTCAGGAGGAAGCGTCCAGTGGAAGGGTCGTGTGCGATGCCGTTCAGGACCGAGCCGGGGGCCAGCGAAGCCCTCTCCACCGGCAGCGAGGAGGCGTCAACTGCAGCAAACACGATTCCCGTGGTCGGGTCGATGCCGAGGATCGTGTCGGCCTTCCAGACGTTCGCCCAGACCGTTCCGTTGACGCACTCAAGTTCGTTCAGGAGTTCCTGAGGTAGTTCCTCCCGCGCAACCACCACGCTGCCCAGCGCATGGAAGTCAGCCGCTGACCTGAACGTCAGGGTCGCCGAACCGTCGGACACGACCAGGGTCTCCGGGTCGAGCAGGCACACACCCCACCCCTCTCCCTCGTAGGACCAGGTGTCGACGCGCTCAAGGTGGTCGAGGTCCCAAACTGTTGCGATGCCCGCCTTCCATGTGAGTTGGAGCAGGCGGCCACCGCCGATTGCCGTGATCCCCTCACCGAACACGGTGTCGTCTAGCCCTGTTGAGGCCAGGATCCCCCCGGTTGCCAGATCAACCTCACGGATCGTCGACGTGCCGTAGCGGCCCGTGCTCTCAAAGAGGCGTCCGTCGACCAACTCGAGACCCTGGGTGAAAGCGGTCGGATCGTGGGGGTGTTCGGCCACCACCTCGACGCGCATCTCACCTGTGGTACTGCCCGGTTCGGGTGCAGCAGGGCCGGACAGGGAAACGGGCGTCCCACCATCGCCAACGCCGCATGACGTTGCCAGGGTCAGCCCGCAGGCGAACACCGCGGCATGGAGGGATGCGGTTCCCGGGTTCACGGATCGTCGCCTGTGTAGGCGTGGCCGGCTCACGGTGTGGAAGGGTAGTGATGTGAATGGGACCGGGCCCAGCGGCGGGTGCATTGAGCACGACGGCCTGGAGATCGCCTACCTGGACTGGCGTACCGCCGCAGGGGCCACCCACCATGAACCGCTCGTGGTTCTGCACCCCACCGGTTTCTGCGCCGGCGTGTTTGATCCCCTGGTGCCGCTGGTCGGTGGAACCTTTGAGGTCATCGGCGTTGACCTCCGCGGGCACGGTGCCAGCCAGACGGTTATCGCCGTGGATCAACTCGGCAATGACCAGATGGCGCTCGACGTCCTCGCCGTGGTCGACCATCTCGGCATCGACCGTTTCTGCCTCCTGGGGGTGTCGCTGGGTGGAGGCATCGCAATCGAGGTCGCCGCTGCAGCCCCTGGCAGGGTTGCGTCGATGATGCTCTGCGAGGCGATCGCAATCGACAGTGGCACCCGCGAGGCACACCACTTTGCGTACGAGGGCGGAGAGCACCCGCTGGCTGTCGCAGCCAGGCGGCGTCGGCCGGTGTGGCCGGACCGGACCACTGTCGTGGAGTCGTACGGCTCACGGCCACCGCTCAGCATCCTGGCTCCAGAAGTTCTCGACGCCTACGTGAGATGGGGTTTCGTCGACACCCCCGACGGCCAGGTGGAGTTGGCCTGTGCGCCAGACACAGAAGCCAACATCTTCGGGTCAGCCGAACGGCACGGACCCACCAGCACGTTTGAGCGCCTCGCCGACGTGACCTGTCCGGCGTCGGTTCTGGCCGGCACCGACACGAACCTGGAGCGACAGTGGTTCGAGGCCCAGGCCCGGCTGCTCGACACGGAACTGGTCCTGGTTGACGGAAGCCACTTCTTCCTCTTCGAGGACCTCGACAGGGGAGCATCGCTGATCCTCAAGCATCTGGGCTGAGCGTCTGATCCGGCGACCCCTCCACATGGTGTCTACGCTTTCGGTTCGCCGCCCCACACCTGACAGGAGCATCCGGTGAGCACGCCTCCAGACCCAGTAGAGCTCTCGAGCCGGATCATCGACACCGGTACGGCCGAGCCCCCTCACAACCGCGTAACCGGGGAGTTGACCGTGGTCGACGACGACATCGCCGTCGTGGAGTCGTTCTCTCACTGCTGGGTGATCCGAACCGACGAGGGCCTCGTCTGCTTTGACACCAGCGGAACCGGCTCCGGTGCCGGGGTCGTCGAGTCCATCAGGAACTGGGGCAACGAACCCTTCCACAGCCTGGTCTACACCCATGGCCACCTCGACCATGTTGGAGGCAGCGGCGCATTCATCGCCGATGCCGAGTCCAGGGGTGGACCCCGACCCAGGGTTCTAGCCCACGAGGCGGTTCCGGCCCGCTTCGACCGGTACCGCACCACCAACGGCTGGAACATCGTCATAAACATGAGGCAGTTCGGCGGTGTAGTGAAACCCGATGCCATGGGCATCGGGGGGTCAGGGCGAACCTTCCTTCCCGACACCGTTGCCGAACCCGATGAGACCTTCCGCGACTCCCTCGCGTTCAGCGTCGGGGACAGACGCATCGAACTGCGTCACGCCAGGGGAGAAACCGATGACCACGCCTGGGGATGGGACGCCTCAGACCTGACTGCCTACACCGGTGACTTCATGTCCTGGGTGTTCCCGAATGCAGGCAACCCCCAGAAGGTCCAGCGCTACCCGATCGAGTGGGCCGCAGCGCTACGGGAGATGCTTGCCGCCGGGGCCGAGAGGGTGTTTCCCGCCCACGGCCTGCCAATAGTGGGGCGCCAGAGGGTCGAGTTGGTTCTGGGTGATCTGGCTGAGGCGCTCGAGCACCTAAGCGGTCGAACCCTTGAGCTGATGAACGAAGGAGCGACCTTGGACACCATCATCCATGAGGTGACCGTTCCCGACCACCTGCAGGACAGGCCGTGGCTGGCTCCCCAGTACGACGAACCCGAGTTCGTCGTACGAAACGTGTACCGGCAGTTCGGTGGCTGGTGGGACGGCAACGCAGCCAACCTGAAGCCCGCGCCCGAGTCGGCCCTGGCCGCCGAGGTGGTGTCCCTGGCCGGGTCTGTTGAAGCGCTTAGCGACCGTGCCCGGGAACTCGCCGAAGCCGGCGACCTTCGGCTGGCCTGTCACCTGGTCGAGATGGCCGTAGCGGCCGAACCGCACCACGAGGGAGCCCATCGGGCCAGGGCAGCCATCTACTGGCAGCGACGGAAGGCAACCGGGTCGCTCATGTCCAAGGGCATCTTCGCCGCTGCCGCCCGTGAGTCCGAGGCCGAGGTTGGGGAAAAGGTTGTGGCCGATCCGCTGGGCGAGAGCCTCGGCAAGGCTCTCGGCTAGGAGTTGGTCTGAGGGGCAGGGTCCACCACACCGGCCATCAGGAGTCCGACCTTGTCCCTTGTGGCTTCTTCAGCAGGGACAATGGCGACGATCTCGCCCTCGTACATGACGGCGATCCGGTCGGCCAGGCCTAGAACCTCGTCGAGGTCCTCGGAGATGAGGATGGTTGCGGTTCCGATGCTCCTCTGCTCGATCAGGCGGGTGTGGATGTACTCGGCAGCACCGATATCGACCCCACGGGTCGGTTGACACGCCAGCAGCACCGTCGGCGAGGCCGACAACTCCCTCGCCAGGATCACCTTCTGAATATTGCCGCCGGAGAGGCTCGAGGTCGGAGTGTCGATTCCCGGGGTCTTTACTGCGAACTCGTCGACCAGTCTTCTGCTGTGTTGCCCAATTGCTCCGAAGGCGAGCATTCCCCGGCTGGTGAACTCATCGGATCCGTAGTCCACGAGAACCAGGTTCTCACTAACGGTGAACTCAGCGATGGCCCCGTCGCGCATGCGCTCCTCAGGAATAAAGCCGAGGCCCCTGTCACGCCGGGCACGGGTGTCGTCGCCCGTTGCGTCGACACCGTCGAGGCGGATCGAACTGCCCGGCTCCACGCCACGGAGGCCTGCAATTGCCTCTGCGAGTTCACGCTGACCGTTGCCGGACACCCCGGCGATTCCGAAGATCTCACCCGACCGCACGTCAAAGGAGATGTCGTCGACAGCGACGGTCTCGCGGTCACCGTGGACAGTGAGGTTCTCCACCGAAAGGAGGGCAGGGCCGTCATCGAGGACTGGCTTCTCAGGGGTGAGCCGAACAGTCCGACCGACCATCATCTGTGCCAACTCCTCGCGGCTGGTCTGGGCCGGCGTGGTGCCGCCTACAACCCTGCCGTTGCGTAGGACGGTGATCCGGTCGCTGAGGCTCATGACCTCGCGGAGTTTGTGGGATATGAAGATCAGGCCACGTCCAGCGTCGGCCATGCGCCGCAGGATCACGAACAGATCGTCGACCTCTCCAGGGGTCAAGACGGCCGTCGGCTCATCCAGAACCAGCAACTCTGCATCCCGGTAGAGGGCCTTGATGATCTCGACCCTCTGGCGCTCACCGACGGCGAGTCGACGGACCTCTACCGACGGGTCGACCGCAAGCCCGTGCTCCTCGGAGATCTCAGAGACACGTCTGGAGACAGCGTCGAGGTCGGTGAAGGGTCGCCTTGAAGAGGTCATTCCGAGCGCCACATTTTCGGCCACGGTCAAAGTCGGTACCAGCATGAAGTGCTGGTGGATCATCCCGATCCTCGAGGCGATTGCCTCAGATGGGGAGCCGACTGCAATGGGCTGACCGCGTAGGAGGATGCTGCCTTCGTCGGCCTTGTAGAGGCCGAAGAGGATCTTCACGAGGGTGCTCTTGCCGGCGCCGTTCTCACCCAACAGGGTGTGGACCTCGCCGTAACGGACGTCGAGGTCGACGTTGTCATTGGCGACGACGCCGGGGAAGACCTTGGTGATCCCCCTCATCTCCAGAATGTTCTCGTCAGATCCCATCGGGTGCATCTGTCCTGTCAGGTTGAAGGCCTCAACCCCTGCCTGACACCAGAGAGGTGCACCGGCAGGGGTTGAGAACCTCCACCACTTGAAGTGGTCGTCTTCCTGTGGGCTACGACCCGGTGTTCACGGTGCCGTTGGTGATGCCCTCGATCATCGCGTCGGCTGCATCTCGCACACCGGCGGGCAGTTCGAAGGCGTCGTTGAACTCGATAACCAGGCCACCGTTGGCGAGGTTGATCTCAAAGGCCTGACCTCCCAGTACGCCGCTGTCGCGCAGCGTCAACATCTCCTCCAGTACCACCTCCCAGTGGTAGACCTGAGAGGCCACTACCAGGTCCGGAGCAAGCGAGGTCTGGTTCGCCTGTGTGCCGAACCACGGCACACCAGCATCGGCAGCCACACCGACAGCGCCAACGACCATCTGGGCGGTTCCGGTCAGTACATCGACCTTGTTTGCAAGATGCGCCTCGGCTGCCTCGGCAGCCAGGGCCACGTCGCCGAACGAACCCGTGTACGTGATGTTCACCTCAGACGCACCACCAGCGATGGCACCGGCTTCAAAGCCGTTGATGTAGGCGACAGCGTCGCCAGCCTCAATGGGGCCGACCACGCCGATCACACCGGATTCGGAGAGGGAGGCAGCGATTGAGCCGTTCACGTAGCCGCCCTCGTCAGCGGCAGGCGCGTACGCAAACACGTTGTCGAGGCCCTGGGTGTCAGAAGCTGTTCCCCACACGAAGGTCACGTCAGGGAAGTCGGGTGCTATCTCCATGAGGGACCCACCAAACTGGGTGCCGTGGGCGATAACGACGTCGTTGCCATCCTCGGCGTAACCACGGATGGCCGCAGCGGCATCTTCGACGATGAACGTCCCGTCGGTTACCGACAGCTCGACATCACGCTCAAGGGCGTTGACCGAATCAACCATGCTCTGGCTGAACGCAAGGTCGTCAGAGGCACTCGGTGCCACGATCGCAACCCGTAGTGCGCCTCCTTCGCCACTGCCCGTCGCAGGGGCGTCGTCGCCACAGGCTGCACCGACGAGTGCGAGCGCACCGAGCATCACCAGCACGGAAGGGATGAGCTTCCATTGTTTCTTCATCTCTGTTCCTCTCTTTTCCTGGGGGTCTCCCCATTTTGGGTATTCAACAGATCAGTGTCTTGTGAAGGGCCTGGTGAGCGCTGCTGGGGCGTGGACCCGGCGTGCCAGCACAATAAGCGCCAGAATCGTGAGAACTGCCGGGGCCATGTTGGCAAGGTCTGAGCCGCTCACGGGAATGATGCCCAGAGCCTTCCACTGCAGGACGGTTGCGTTGACAAGCCCGTAGAGCAGCGCACCTCCCATGACGCCGACAGGTCTCCATGCACCGAAGTAGACGAGTGCCACGGCGATGAACCCGAGCCCCTGGGTGAGGTTCGGCTGGAAGATGCCGAGTTGCAGTACCAGTGCCGCCCCTGCGAGGCCGGCCATGGAGTTGCCCATGAGGATGGCAATGAACCGGGTTCGCTCGACCGATACGCCGAGGCTGTCGGCTGCTTGGGGGTTCTCACCCACGGACCGGATGTTGAGACCGAAGGTGGTCCGCGACAGTAGGAGCGCAGTTGCCGGTACCAGAAGGAACGCCAGATAGGTCAACAGGTTGCGCTGGAAGAGGGCCTCGCCGAGATAGGGGATGTCTGACAGGACTGGAATGTCCACGTTCGGCAGGCGTCGGACCGGCTTCGGGGTTCCGACCTGCCGGCGAAACAGCAGGTCGCTGAGGCCGAGGCCGAAGATGAAGATGCCGATGCCGCTGATCCCCTGCGTTGCGCTCAACCTGACCGTTATCACGCCGTAGAGAACGCCCACGGCAAGTCCTGTGACGAGGCCCACCAGCACGGCCAGCCACAGGTTTCCGGTCTCGAGAACCGTCCAGTAGGAGAAGAACGCGCTCAACAGCATCACTCCATCGACACCCAGATTCAGCACGCCACTGCGTTGGCCGATTGTCTCGCCGAGAGAGGCAAGCAGGTACGGCGTGGCGAGCCGGATCGCCGACGCAGCAGTGGCGACCAGCACGCTGAGTGTGAAGAAGTCGCCCATGTTCAGTCGGCCTCAGAATGGTTGCCAGAGCGTCTGAACAGGCCCGAGTCGGCGAGAGACCTCTGCAGCCAGCCACGCACCGGAGTGGAGCTGATTACGAAGATGACGATGATCCCGTTGAGGGCGACTGCCAGTGCTGCCGGGACCTGCAGTACGCGCTGGAGTTGGGTGGCGCCGGTGAGAAGTGCGCCGAACAGCATTGCCGAGGGGATGGTCCACAGTGGGTGCAGCCCGCCGAAGAGTGCGGCCACGATGCCGTTGAAGCCGGCGCTACCTGTGAATCCTGCTGCTGAACCGTCGGTGACCATGCGCTGGCTCTCGCTGCCGAACACCAGGATGGAGCCTGCGGTTCCGGCCAGGGAACCGGACAGTGCCATCGCCAGGGTCACGTTTCGTTTCACGCTGATTCCGGCAGCGCGGGCGGCCTCGGGCGAGTGGCCGACGGCCCGAAGACGAAAGCCCGTGGGGGTGCGCCAGAGGATCAGATAGGCGGCAACGGCTGCAAGGATCGCAACCGGAACGCCGATGTGGAGCCTCGTGCCGTCGATCAGGGTGGGCAGCGCAGCGTTGTCGGAGAGACGTTGGGTCTGTGGGATGCGCGTGCCCGCCTCCATCTCGAAGGGGTCGATTAGGGGCCCTCTGAGGAGGTAGTTCATGACCTGGACCATCACCAGGTTCAACATGATCGTTGAGAGGATCTCGTTGACCGAGGCGTAGGCCTTGAGTGCCCCGGGGATCGCCCCGAGAAGCGCGCCGCCGGTCGCGCCGGCCAGTAGCACCAGTGGAACAAGAATGAACGCAGGTAGGTCCGGGAGGGTGAGTGCCACGACGGTAGAGAGGAGCGCTCCGGCGATGATCTGACTCTCACCACCGATGTTGATGACGCTGGTCCGGAAGGCGATCGCAATTCCCGCACCGACAAGGATCAGGGGGGTGGCCTTGACGGCAGTGGCTGCGATCCGGGAGCCGCTGCCAAACGCTCCGTCGAGCATGGCGTTGAGGCCATCCAGGGGGTTCGCCCCGAGTGCCAGCAGCATGATTGCGCCGAATGCGAACGCGACAACCGCAGCGAGTAGCGGTACCAGTGCTCCGAGGACCGCCTTGAGCACCGGTTGTTCCCCCCTGTCGACATCAACCTCGGGTATGTCTATAACACTTTGTCTAAGCGTGCTGCGATCGGCGGCCGGCTCTCGGCTAGGAGTGGAGCCTCAGGTATCCGTTGTCGGCCAGGAGCGGTACTCCCACATCGGTCGCCAGGAGGTCGGATGTGGCCAGCCCGGGGACCGGGTCGAGGGCGTCGATCGCCGAAGCCAGGTGCGCGGCAGCCCGGATTCCCACCGAACTCTCCAGCAGTGAGGTGACAACGACACCCAGGCCGCCGGAGCGGGCCCTTGCGGCCCATCCAGCCGCTACCGAGATACCGCCAATGGCCGACGGTTTGAGGACCAGCAGGTCGGCAGCACCTGTGGCGATGAGCCTGTCCAGGTCAACTGGGGTGCGGACAGACTCGTCGGCCGCTACCGGAATCGGTGACACGTGCATGATGTCGGCAAGTGCCGCAATGCCCGAGACCGGCTCCTCGATGAACTGGATGTCAAACGCTGCCAGCCGTTCCAGGTGCCCTGGGGCCTTGTCCGGGCTCCAGGCCCCGTTGGCATCCAACCGGATCTCGAACTCAGGGCCGACCGCCTGACGGACAGCCGCAAGCCGTTCCAGGTCCTCGCTGATCGGCAGGGCACCCACCTTCACCTTCAGGGTGCGGTAGCCGCTGACTGTCGCTGCCAGGGCTGCGTTGAGCAACTCGTCGGGTGTCTTTCCGACCACGAGTGTCGACACCGGTAGCGAAGCCGGGCTGTCCGGGTTCAGGTAGTGGTGCAGTGGCATCCCGGCCTCAGTCGCAGCTAGGTCGTGGAGCGCCGCATCCACGGCTGCCTGCGCCGTGGGAGAGCCTTCGAGGGATTCGCCACCTTCGTCTCCGGCCCATCCCAGCAGGGCTGCCTCGGCCTGGTCGACAGTGTCTGTGGTGAAGCCGTTCAGGGGAGCGGCCTCGCCGATGCCGGTGTGGCCATCCTCGTCGGTGAGGGTCAACAGGAGGACCGGGCGTTCGGCGATCTGCCCGTGGGCCGTCGTGATGGAACTGCGGTAGGTGAGCGTGTGGCGTGTCACACCGGCCTCGACGACTCTCACAGGGAGGTGACCTCGTCGAGGAAGGCCCGGATCGCAGTCACTGCGGCGGCCGGGTTCTCCAGGTGGGCGGCGTGGCCGGCATCGGGAAGCACTGCAATTTCAGCCCGGGGGAGCCCTGACGCCATCCGGATCGCCAACGACCTGAACCTGGGGTCCTCGTCCCCAACCATGAGAAGAACCGGTCCGGCAACCCGGTGGAGTTCGCGCCACAGGGAAGGCTGGTTTCCACTGCCTGAACCGCGGAGGCTGCCGGCCAGCCCGTCGGGATGGTTTCTGAGCCGTTGCTCGCGGGCATCGTGCAGTGCGTCCTCTCCGAGGCGCACCTGGGTTTCGAAGAGAGGCAGGTCCATCCAGTAGTCCACGAACGAGTCGATGCCGTCGGTGAGGATCACTTCGGCAAGATCGTCGTCGGTGCGGCGACGGATATCGCGCTCAACGTCGCTGACAATCCCCGCCGTGGCACCGATCAGCACGCTTGACCTGACCAGACCGGGGTGCCTCACCGCCAGACCGAGTGCGATGCGTCCACCCATTGAATAGCCGATCACATCCACGCTGTCATGGCCCAGCTGCCTGGCCGTCTCGGCCAGGGCATCGACGGTGTTCTCGAAGCGGTAGCCGGCATGGTCGTCGAGTACCCCCGTCGCGCCGTGGCCCGGTAGGTCCACGGCGATGACGGTTCGGATGCCGGTGATTTCGTGGCCTAGCGGCCACATGGTCGATGAGTCGCCGGTGAAGCCGTGCAGAAGCATGAGGGGATGACCCCGGCCCTCAACCTCGGTGTGCAGGCGGGTGCTCACGGGTTCATGCCGCCAAGTGACCCAGCGACGCCAGTGGCGGCGGCCCGGTGCAGGCCCACGTTTGTGGATGCGTTCGTTCGCACGTGCACGAGGTGGATTCCGGGATGCCCCACTGATGTTGCCAGGGCAAGGTCCAGGTCGGTTCGGTTGGAGACGCGGTCGAGGGTGGCACCGGCGAGAGAGGCGGCATGGCCCAGGTCAAGGCCGTGCGGAGTGTGGAAGAGACGGTCATGGTCAACGTCGGACTCTGCTGTAATGGGAAGGAAGGAGAAGATTCCACCGCCGTCATTGTCGACCACCACCACTGTCAGGTCCACCTCGAGTCGCACGCCCGCCACGAGGCCGGCGAGATCGTGGAGCAGGGCCAGGTCGCCGGTGAAGAGGAGCGTCGGGGCTTCGGATCCTGCGGCGATGCCGAGCGCGGTGGAGACCTGTCCGTCGATTCCGTTGGCACCTCGGTTTGCGTACACGGCCAGCGGCCGCTGGTTGAGCGGCATGAAGGCATCCAGGTCTCTTATCGGCATGGAGTTGGACACGACCAGGTTGGCTCCGCCGGGCATTGCCTGACAGAGGGCGACGGCGACACCGGGCTCGTCGAATGGGGCACTGGCGGCCAGGCTGGCCACAGTTGCGGCCGCAGCCGCCTCGGCATCGAGCCAGAGGCGCGTCCAGTTGGTGTTGCTCCGCTGCTCAGCGGCACCGGCAGCGGCGGGGGCGAGGGCGGCAGCCATCTCACCGGAGTCGGCGGCAATCCGGTCGGTGACCGCGAAGGAGGGGTCCGGGAATCGGCCTGTGTGGTCGACAGCGACGACCCGCTCCGCCTCGCAACGCTCGAGCCAGAGCCTGTAGGCCCGACTTGTTGGCATTCCGCCCAGCTGCAGGACAACGTCGGGTGGATGGGTGTCGGCCATACCGGCCGCCAGGAGGTGATCGCCACAGGCCATGACAGGGGAGTGGATGGTGCTTGGACCCCGGCGGAGCCCCGATGCCGGGTCGGCCATTAGCGGCCAGCCGCTGGCAGCTGCGAGCTCTGAAACTGCGGCCTTGCCCCGGGTGTCAAGGTCCATCGGGCCGGCCACGATCAGACCCTTCTCCAGCGACAGCAGCGCGCTGAGGGTTCTGACATCACCTGCCTCAGGCTGACGTGCTGGTGCCGGCTTTGGCAAGAGGGTGACCTGTGGTGGGTCGCCGACAGGAGGCTCAAGTGGCTCCCTGAACGGACAGTTGAGGTGGGCAGGTCCCGGTACAGGGTTGAGCGAATGCTCGACGGCGAGAACTGCCAGACGTGCCGCCTCCTCGGGAGGTTCCGTACCGATGACGTCTGCCTGGTGCTCCCAGCGGACGTGGGAGCCGTAGAGCCCCGTCTGGTCAATGGTCTGGGGAGCACCTCGCCCCTGAAGTTCTGGTGGCCTGTCAGCGGTGATCACGATGAGTGGCACGCCGGAGTGGAATGCCTCGACCACAGCCGGCAGGTAGTTGGCGGCTGCACTTCCCGAAGTGCACACCAGGGCGACCGGCCGGCGGCTGGACCTGGCCAGGCCCATTGCGAAGAAGCCGGCAGACCGTTCATCAAGGTGTACTGAAACCGTGAGGTCGGGGGTCCGGTCGGCGGCAACGGTGAGCGGCGTGGACCTCGAGCCCGGAGAGACGGCCACGTGTGACACACCCGATGCGACCAGTTGTGCGAACAGGGCCCGGCATGCGGCCTGCACCCGCATCGGGTCGGCGGTCGGTGTGGTGGCTTTCACCGGTCCGTGCCTTCTGGAACGCCCGAGGTGGCCAGTACCGGGCCCAACATGGCACTCAGCTTGACCTCGGTCTCAAGCAGCTCGCGCTCGGGGTCGGAGCCGGCGACCACTCCGGCGCCTGCGAACAGGGTGGTTCCCAGGTCGTCGATCAGGGCCGAGCGCAGTGCCACCCGGAACTCGCCGTTGCCGTCCGCGTCGAGCCAGCCGACAGGACCGGCGAACCAGCCCCTGTCCAGGTTCTCGTGGAGTCCTCTCAACTCGATTGCCCGACTGATCGGAGCCCCCGAAACCGCCGGTGTGGGGTGGAGTGCACCGACCACGTCGAGGATGCCGACACCGTCCGGCAGCTCACAGCTGATCGGGGTGTGAAGGTGCTGGATTCCATGGAGGCGCAACAGGACAGGCCCGGCCGGAAGCGACGGTGAGAGGTTGAGGCCGACGAGAGAGTCAGCCACCGCGTCCACCACAACGGCATGTTCGTTCCTCTCCTTGGGGCTTGTCATCAGGCCCTGGCCGAGGGCGTTGTCGATGTCGGCGACTGGGTGGCGTGGAGCTGATCCGGCGAGGGCAGCAGTATCCAGGTGGCCGCTGTGAACGGCGGCAAGCCTCTCGGGGGTGGCTCCGGTGAAGACGGTCCGTCCAGTGTCCACACAGAAGGTGGCACAGGCTGGGAAGGTCTCCCTGAGGGTGGCCAGCAGACGCGGGAGGTCCGGGCTTCGGTCCACGCGGATGGAGCGACAGGGGACCGCCTTGGTGATCTCACCGTCGGCAATGGCCTTCAGGGCCGTGGCAACCAGGTGTCGGTACGTCGACCGTTCCTCGCCGGAGGCCCATCTGGAGGCATCGGCCTCCTGTGCATGGTCGACAGAGCGGGTCTCCGTGTGGGGAGCGGGAACCGTCTGGTCGCCGATGCTGGTTACCCAGGTCCGGCCATGCTGTCTCAGCACCTGGAGTGCCGGCAGAACCAGGCGGCCACCCCCCAACTCCTTCCAGGACGTCTCGCCTCCAGCAGGTTCAAATGCGAAGCCGGCGGCGAGGCGAGGCAGTGGAGCCCCGTCCGGGGCATCGATGACGAGCCCGTCCAGGATGTCGGCCGCTACCTCGGCAGCATCGCTGAAGCGGTCGTGTCCAGCGACGGTGGCGGTGGAGACCGAGCCGATACCTGCCCATGAGGAGTCGTCGTCGGGGATCTCCCAGAACCAGCGTTCGACACCGGCCGGGGAACTGTCCAGCCAGGCCAGGGGGTCGCGGCCCGGTCCGTCGGCCACCTCGACTGTGGTGGCGACGGCTAGGCCTGCGGCTGTGGGCTCGGTCAGCGCCATTCGCAGGTAACGACCAGGTGTTCGGTGTCGGCAGCGACCAGGGCGTCGGTGAGGGTTTGCCTCTTGCCGTCGGCCACCCTTTCGAGGGCACGTGAAACGAGAGACCGGTGGAAGTGCTGTGCCACGAGTCGGGTTACGGCTGGCAGAAGTGCATGGACCACTTCGACGAGGTCGTCATCGCCGGCATCGCCGGCATCGTCGTCATCGTCGTCAACGTGATCTTCAAACAGCGCGACTGCCCTGCGCACGATCTCGTCGACGTTGCCTGCATGGTCGACCGCAAGGTTGACGAGTTCGTCAAGCGGCACGCCGGCAGCGCTTACCGCAAGGCCGGCTCTGACCATGGAGACCGCACCCTGGTCGAAGAGCTGTTCGCCGTCGACGAGGGTTGTCTCGAGAAGGCCGTTGTCGCACAGCAGTGCAACGAGGCCCTCAGGCACCTCGGCCTGGCCTGCCACCTCGGAGCGCGTCAGGCGGCGTGCCCTGGCAGCTTCGGCTGCAAGGCCACCGAGGTTGTCGGTTCCCTCGGTCGTCTCCGACAGGCGTCCGATCTGGGCGAGTGTGAATCCGGCGTCGGCGAGGCGTCTGATCTCGGTAAGGCGATTCACGTGGTCGGGCCCGTAGACGGCCCGACGGCCCTGCCGGTCTGGTGGCTCCAGGAGGCCAAGCCGCTGGTAGTAGCGGATGGTGTCGACGTTCAGGTCGACCTTGGCTGCCACCTGTTCAACCGACAGTTCACGGGTAGTGGGATCCATACGGGGATTGTAGGAGTAAATGCTCACAGAGTCGATGCTCGTAGATGGCCTTCCCGGCGCCTGCAGCCGATCCACCATCGCAACTCCGCACATGAGAAGATGCTGGGGTGGACCTGAGCGAACCGGTTGACTACATCACGCGTACGATCGAGCAGTACTCGGCCCTCGGCTACGAGCCCTACCAGTGGGCGCACCGTCCCGACCCACCAGCGTGGCAGCCTCTCGGCCAGCCGCTCTCCGAGTCGACTGTTCTGCTCGTCGGATCCGGTGGCGCATACCGGGAGGGACAGGTGGCCTTCCACTGGAAGGACGACACCGGCATCCGCCGTATCCCAACCGACCAGCCGGCCAGTGATGTGAGGGTGACCCACTTCGCCTACGACCTGGAACCCGCTCGCAGCGACCCCAACATCGTCTTCCCGGTCGACCGCCTGAACGAGATGGTGGCCGCAGGTGTCATCGGTGGCCTGGCACCGGAGGCACTGGCCTGCATGGGGGGCATCTACTCGGTCAGGCGTGCCGAAGAGGAACTTGCACCGGCAATCGTCGATGCGGTGCAGCAGATGCCGACCGACATCGACCTGGTGGTCCTCGTACCCGTTTGACCGGTATGCCACCAGACCGTGGGCCTGGTAGCGAGGGCAATCGAGGCAGCCGGCACGCCGACCGTGTGCCTCACAGCAGCACGGAGCATCACCGAAGCGGCCAATCCGCCCAGGGCCGCGTTCGTCGACCTGCCGCTCGGCTACACAGTCGGCCGCCCACACGATCCCGGCTTCCAGACCGACCTGCTCAACCGGGCCCTGACCGCAGCATGGTCGATCACAGAACCCGGCACCATTGTTGACCTCGGAGTCCGCTGGTCTGACGACCAGTCCTGGAAGGACGCAGCCACAAGCGGACTCGACAACGGAATCCGCCAGGCCGACGGCGACAGCCGCAGCCCACGCGTCGACGAACCCCAGTACCAGTATGAATCCGACCGTGCCGCCGCTGATGCAGCTACAGCCTGAGACGCCTGACAGCACGTGATCCTCTTCGTCTGCACAGGCAACATCTGCCGGTCGGCAATGGCCGAAGGACTGTTGGCACACGACCTCTTCCAGGCTGGTTCGGATCTCGTCGTGGCATCGGCAGGCACCCACGCAATGACAGGTGGACCGGCAACCAGCCACTCGGTCGATGTGCTGGCCGAGCAGGGGATCGACATCTCAGGCCACCGCAGCAGCCTGCTTACCGACTACCTGCTCGCCGAGTCCGACCTGGTCGTGGCGATGACCCGCGTGCACGAGTCGAGCGTTGCGGCCCTTGACCAGGACGCCCGGGCACGGACCTTCCTTGCGGGCGAGGTGCCGAGGCTGGGCGGGACAGTTGGCCCACTGCAGCCGGGCATGGACCTCAGGGAATGGGTGGCGCTCCTCCATGCTGCGCGAGGAGGGCACATGACAGCCGGCCGTACCCCCGACGAGGTGGGTGACCCCTACGGAATGGATCGCTCCATCTATGAGGCCCTCCACATTCGCCTCAGCGGAATGAGCTCAGCCATGAGCCGCCTGCTGGCCCCTCGATAGCTGCTGGCAGCGCGGAGGTCGCCCCGACGGCCGTGCCGCCGCCGGTAGCCTCGGCCCGGTGACCCACCGAGTCAGGTTTGCGCCATCTCCAACCGGCTTCCTCCACGTCGGAAGTGCACGGACCGCCCTGTTCAACTGGTTGTTCGCCCGCTCGACGGGCGGCACCTACGTTCTGCGGGTCGAGGACACCGACGCCGAACGCAACCGTCCCGAGCTGACCGAGAGCCTCCTGGCCGAACTCGAGTGGTTGGGCCTCGACTGGGACGAAGGGCCCCTCTACCAGTCCGAGCGCCGTGATCGCCACCGCGAGGTCGTCGAAGACCTCCTGGGCAGGGGCCTCGCCTATCTGTGTGATGCCGACAACGCCGAGGTGGAGGGCTCTTCGATAACCGATGGCATGGCCGTGCGGTTCCGGATGCCTCCGGGCCGGACCGTGGAGTTTGAGGACATCGTGCGCGGTGGGGTCTCGTTCTCCACCGACGACCTCGAGGACTTCGTCATCTGGCGCTCAAACGGCTCACCCATGTTCCTGCTTGCCAATGCGGTCGACGACGCCGACATGGGAATCACCCACGCAATCCGGGGCGAGGACCTGCTCTCCGGGGTACCCAAGGTGCTCCTCATGCTCGACGCCATCGGCGCCCCACACCCGACCTACGCCCACCTTCCCCTCCTGGTCAACGAGCAGCGAAAGAAGCTCTCCAAGCGTCGTGACGACGTCTCGATCGCCGACTACCGAGAACGCGGCTACCTGGCCGAGGCAATGGTCAACTATCTGGCGCTCCTCGGATGGGGCCCGCCAGACGACGTCGAGGTAAGGCCACTGTCGGAGATCGTCGACGTGTTCCGGATCGAGGACGTCAACAAGGCAGCGGCCTTCTTCGACCTCAAGAAGCTCGAGCACATAAACGCCACCTACCTGAGGGCGCTGCCAAGGGCCGAGTTCATTGAGCGGGTTGGGCCGTGGATGGGAGAGGCCGCACCATGGCCGACCGAGAGGTTCGACCGGGGAGTGTTTGAGACCATGGCCGACCTGATCCAGGAGAAGCTGCGGACCTTCAGCGACACCCCCAGGTTCGTGGACTTCCTGTTCCTGGACGACCCTGTCGACGATCCTGATTCATGGCACAAGGCAATGGTGAAGGGAAAGTTCGCCGCTGAGATCCTCGACGGAACCGCAGCGGCATTCGCCGACTGCACCTGGGATGCCGAGGTGCTCAAGGACACGGTGATGCACGTCGGCGAGGCCGTCGGCCTCAAGTTGGGCAAGGCCCAGGCGCCTCTGCGGGTGGCCGTTACCGGCCGAACCGTGGGACCACCGCTGTTTGAGACCATGGCCGAGTGCATGGATCGGGCCGAGGTGCTGCGCCGGATCGCCCGGGCAAGGGCCCGCCTGTAGCTTCTGGTATGCGGGCCGCTGCAATCTGACCGTTACGCTGTCGTGGCCCTCCGGGGCCCACCTTTCGGGGGTGGTGTAATTGGCAACACAGCTGGTTCTGGTCCAGTCGT
>CEPV01016796.1_pt1 | contig 40781 bp, 38 predicted proteins | sample 530451 | NCBI WGS metagenome assembly CEPV01 (sample SAMEA2620097, study PRJEB7988) | marine metagenome | isolation source: saline water (ENVO:00002010), including
TTCTGAGAATGAACATTATCATCCCCTGTACCATGAATAACCAATAGTTTTCCGGTGAAACGATCTACATATGAGAGTACTGAAGTAGAGTCATATCCCGCTTTATTATCCTGGGGCAATCCCATGGATCGCTCCGTGTATATGGTATCGTAAAGCCGAAAATCCATTACCGGCGCTACCGAAACTCCTGCATCAAAGAGGTGACCGTTTTTTGTCAGCATCAGGCCGGTAAAATATCCGCCGCCGGACCATCCCCAAGCGCCGATGCGGTCAGGATCGGCGATACCGCCATCCACTAAATGTTGAACGCCAGTGGCTGTATCCTTCGCCAGGTATTGCGCCATATCACCATAACTCAAATTTTTAAACGCTTCTCCCCGGCCGCTCATACCCCGGGCATCCATGGAAAAAACGATAAAACCTTGTTGAACCAGATATTGGTTCCATGAACTGCTCCAGCGGTTATTTACAATCTGTGTGCCGGGCATACCGTATCCATGGACGATAACCGGGTAGCGCCGGCCTTTTTTATAGTCCGGAGGATAAGTGATAATTCCGTCCAATGTGATGGTGCCGTCCGCCGTTTTAAAGTGGATAATCTCGGGATAGGACCAATCATAAACTTCAAATTGGGATTTGTCCGTTTCATCAAGGACTTCCAGCACTTTCCCATCCATGCTTTTCAGGATGTGTTTGGTAGGTGTAATTGTACTGGAATAGGAATCAATAAATGCATTTCCTGCGGGTAAAACTTTCACGGAATGTGAGCCTTTTTCTTTCGTCAGCAGTTTTAAGCCGCTGCCGTCAAAGTTTATAGAATATAGCCGCGTGTCGAAAACCGATTCCTTATTGGAGGTAAAATAAACCGTTTCATCTTCCTCATCCACATGGATAATTTTTTTAACTTCCCATTCGCCATCTGTAATTTGTTTTACCTGTTCACCTGTGGGTGTGTGTATAAATAAGTGGTGCCAGCCGGTCCGTTCCGAAACCCATAGGACATTGCCACTTTTCAGGAAATGATAATCGCGATGTAGTTCGACCCACCCATTAGGATCGGATTCGGTTAATCCCGAAGCTGTATCCCCGGATTTAGTAAAGGCTGTTAACATAGTCCATTGATTCTGTAATCGGTTCATTCTCATAATGGTCAGTTTTTTTTCACCCCGCCATTTCACCCATGGAAAGTAGGTATCCTTTGTTCTGCCAATATTCATTTTTTTACGGCGGCCGTTTTTTGTGTTAACAACATATATTTTCATTGTCGGATTGGTCTCCCCTGCTTTTGGATACCTGATTTCCTGCGTCACTGGGTATAGGGGTAATTCATCAAACATAGTGAATACAGGGACTTGGGATTGGTCTTCTTCCCAGTAGGCAATATACCGGCTGTCAGGGGACCAGCGATAGGCATCATAAGATCCGAATTCTTCTTCATACACCCAACCGAAATGTCCATTCAGGATAACATTGGAACCGTTGTGGGTAAGCTGTTTTTCTTTCCCTTTGTTTAAATCGTAGTTATAGAGATTATTATCCTCACGAACAAAGGCTACCTTGTTCCCGTCCGGAGAAAATTTTACGTTGCGTAGCTGGGTGTTAATCTTACCGACCGGCTGAATGTTTTTTGAATCAATATTGAGTACATGATATGTACCGAAATAGGAATGACGCCAGATTTTTTTTTGCTCTGAAAGCAATAATAGTTTTGTCCCCGTCCGATCAAAACTAAAACGGCTCACATTTAATTTTTTTCCATCTATATAAAATACAGAGCTGTCAACAAATTCGGTTGTATCTCGTTCTGGAAAAGTCACCCGCACGATATCCCCTTTATAATCATCCTTCCCCCAGGCTAAATAGGCATTTTCATCAGGAAACCAAACCATCATTCCCAGCCGGGCAAATTTAAAGGGTGATTTTCCCTGCACATTATCAAAGGATAATCTTTTCCCCTCACCGAAAAGAAAAGAATAAATGAAAATTATGGCAATCAGTTTCCGGTTCATTGACTTAGTGACCTCTTTATTTTTCTTAACAGCGCTGTCATCATTTCAAAATTCAGCCGCCCCGTGTTCACATTTCTCGGACTGGGATGATAACATCCCCATAAAACCATCCCATTGGGCAATACATATTTTCGATCGTGGCCGAAAGGATAATCTTTCATTTTCAGGTCCCAGTCACGGCGAAAGTACCTCAAGCAGCCGTCAAACCCGATTTTACCCAAAGCTAGTATTACCCTTACATTATTCAGCAATTCCATTTCAGCATCAAAGAAACTTGCGCAATTGCGTAATTCCTCACTTGTGGGTTTATCTTTTGGCGGCACGCATTTCAAAATGGGTGTCATAAATGCATTATTTAATTGCAAGCCGTCATCCAGGGAGTCGGAGTTAGGTTGGTTTGCTACACCTTCTGCGTGGAGGCAATTTACCAAAAAATCAGCTGATTTATCGCCGGTAAATACACGGGCGGTGCGGTTGCCACCATGGGCCGCAGGGGCCAGGCCCACTAACAATAATTCTCCATTCGGATTACCGTAACCGGGAATCGGCCTACCCCAATAAGTCCAATCCATAAATTGCTTTCGTTTTTCATGTGCGACTTTGGTGCGGAATTCTACAATTCTCGGGCATGTGAAACAATTGACCACTTTACGATACAACGGCGACATTGGACCGGATTTAATTAAGGGGTGCTTCTCAGGAGTGGGATGCAGGTCAGGCAATGAATATCATCAAATTAGGTTGGAAAAATTAGTACAGATGCCCCCAAGGTCAAACGGGAGATGAGCATTAAATATTGGATTCAATTTTAAAAATTAACAATAATAATTTCCACGGCTTTGTTCATTGCCTTTGGGATAGACTAAAACATAAATTCGCACCCCTTCTTTGGAAGTTCTAACCACTTTTTACTTAAGGACAAATTTTTATGGCAATGATGACAACACTCCGCAACCGGATGCACGTGGTATTATGGTCGCTTCTGGCTTTATTTGTGTTGAGTATGACTGTCGGAGGATTGGTTGGCGGCGCCAACATTATTGATCAGCTTTTGGGGCGCGTCAGCCCTGCGGAAGCGATTGGATCTGTTAATGGTGATCTAATCACTCCGGACCAATTTAACCAGGCCGTAAATGTACGCTTGGAGACCCTGCGTAATTCCAGGACAGAAATTTCAGACCAGCATATTGACGAAATCCGCCAAGAAGTTTGGAATGCGTTTATCGAAGAAAGGTTAACAAAACAGGCAATCGATGACCTGGATATAACTGTTATGGATGATGAAATACTTTATCACCTGGAAAATAATCCGCCTATTGATGTTCAACGCCTTTTCTTCGTGAATAATGAATTCAATGAAGAAAATTACAAAAAGGCACTCAACACCCCGGGGATGCTGGACTGGGGGCCCATCGAGGCTTGGATGCGGGATTTTTACCTTCCCCGGTTCAAACTCCAACAACACATTAATATGTCCGCCCTCGTTTCCCGGGAAGAAGTCCGGGAAGAATTCTTAAAACGTAGTACCGATTATACCATTTCTGTCCTTCATATTCCTACTACTGCTGTTGAAGATCAAGTTGCCGACCCAACGGAAGCAGAGCTCCAAGCTAATTACAAATCCCGCTTGAAAGATTTTGAGCGAGATGAAAAACGCCATTTATCCTATGTGAACTGGACCAAAACAGCGTCTAAATCAGATACCTTGCGGATCAAGGAAGAAGCTTTGGATATTATTATGGAATACAGCGGTGGAAAGGAATTTTCCGTTTTAGCGAATATCCACTCCCAGGACCCCGGTAATAAGGTTAACCCGGACTCTGGCCGAGGGGGAGATTTAGGTTGGTTTGGTAAAGGACAAATGGTGGACCCCTTTGAAGAAGCGGTATTTAAGGCTAAATCAGGTTCGGTTGTAGGACCTGTCCTCACCCCGTTTGGTTACCATATCATAAAGGTGGACAGTATCCGGAACAAAGGTCAGGATAACCAACAAGTCAAGGCGCGCCATATCCTTTTGAAAATTGAATTAGGGCAAAATACGAGGACCGAATTACGGCGCAAAGCAACCCTTTTCAGTTATGATGCTCAGGACTATGGTTTTGAAGGGACCCAGGATAGCCACAGTGTTCAAGCACTGCCCATAAAATCACTGGGAGAAAAGGATATATTTGTGGGCAGCTTGGGGGCCTTCCGTTCTGCAGTTCGCTGGGCTTACAATGCTGAACCGGGCACCATTTCCGATCCCATGGAAAGCGATAACCATTTTGCTGTTTTCACCCTGGATTCCATCACTGAAGCAGGTATTGCATCCTTTGATGAAGTACGCACCCAGGTCTTTACTTCCATCGCCATTGATATGGAAATTGAAGCAGCTGAAAAACTTGCCTTAGAACTGAAAGAAAAGGTTAAGGCCGGTTCATCATTTGAATCTTTAAAATTGGAAAATGATCAACTGGAATTTGTCCCGTCCGACACCAAAAAATTAAGCAGCGCATTTAACACTTTGGGGAGATCAAATCATGTTGTGGGTGCCCTCCTGAATGCCGATGAGGGCAGTCTAATCGGTCCCGTAAAAACCGTTCGGGGTTATGGTTTGATCCAAGTGAAAAATATCAGCGCTTTTGACTCTACAGCCTGGGATATCCAGAAGAATCTCGTACGGCTTGATTTGACACGCCAAAAGCAAAACCGTGTTTATCGCAGCTGGATGGCGAACCTCAGGGATAAAGCTGAAATTGTGGATAACCGGAAATATTATTTCTAGAAAAAAAATTGAAATGAAGCGCAGCAGCTAATCATTTCAGGTATTTTGAAAAGCAACGATTCACAAGTTCATCCTTGTACACCAATGAAAGATATTGTCATTCCTTACTAAAATATAAAATTAAAAAGGGCCCCGGAAACCACCCGGAGCCCTTTTTAATATGCCATTAAATTTTACATGACAGAGGTGTAGCTGTAGCGCTTGATAACCCGGGAACACAGTATCTTGGAGATTTGGAGGGTTTATTCCTAGATCAAAAGACCAATGAATCAGTCTTTGGCTACTTTTTTTAACTGACCAATATTAAGATATGGTGCTGTATAAATAGCTTTTAAAAATGCTTAAAAATATCTTAAAAATTGACAAATAATCAGTCTTTACATGTATTTGGACTGCATTTGCTTAAAATTCGTATCAAGCCGATCATCAAGGATTTGTTCATAGTTTTTCGTATAAATATCATAAACTGATTTAGCCTTCACCATATGGTGGTTTTTAATTAAACCCTCCATAGCCCATTGGATACCATCTTCATCCAGTGAATCCCATGATAATACCTGTTTCCCCAAATCAGCTAATTCCTGCCATCGGTTTAATCCCCGGTAAGAATTGATCAATGAACTAGCGATCCGTTTTGCATTGGCATGGCTATCCTGGCGAATTTCCTCCATCCAATTCTCCTGCACATCATGACATAGTTTTCCTCGGCCATACAGCCGGAGGGCCGTTTCCCTGGCAAGAATATCCGTCTGGGACTTAGCTTTTACAACGGACGAAAAATAATGGATATCTGAAAAATGATCCGCCCCAAGTTTTATATAAATATTATGGTCAAAATTATTAATGATATCTGAAAAAGCAGTACCCAATACTTTCCTGATCTGGGACATGGCGACATAGCGGCTGTTGGCGGCGCTTTTATAGTTGGAATTCGGCCAAAACTCCATTGAAATGTCATTGGGAGTTACACCATAGTCACCCTTCACGATTAAATAAATAAATAAAAGTCGTGCTTTTTTAGATACCCATTCTGTGGGCATGATTTCAGTCCCCTGTTTAAACAATTTAAAATTACCAAAACATTGCACAGCAAAATCATGATTTGAATAAGGGTTTTCATCATCGGAAAAACTGGGTATTTGAATAAAGGGCAATAGAGCATCTTGTTCTGCGCCATTCTTTTTCCAACGAAAACCAATAATCCCCAGGGAAACCACTAGAGCCAAGATCCCAATCCCATACCCACCCCATTTGGTCAACCATGAAACGGGGGGCGGTTCCATGGGAGGATAATTGAGGGTGTGGATTCGAATAAGGGATGACCGCGAACTGGAACTTCCCTTTTGGGTGGCCACAGTGAGTTTCCCGTTCCGTGGCCCGATAAATGGCGGTGTATTTCCACCAAGACTTATATTGACATTCGCCGTATTGGGAATAGCCGACTGATATTCAATGGCATAGGTATCGGGATCAATCGAATATACTAGTATCAATGTGTGCTTACTTGGCTTTACAGCCAGAAGGAAACGGTCAATTTCTTTGGAGTAACCCAAATAAGCCGTATGGTAATTTTCAATGCCATCAAAACTGAATTCTTTTTTTAATTCCAATGTTTTTCGATTGAATTTCCAAAATCCTTTTAAAATGCGCCATCCCCGCTCTTGCATGCCACTGTCATTTCCTACACCGCCGAATATATATAAGCAATTTGGATCCGGACCGTTGGATACTGTGGTACCATATCGGGGGTGAAATGTGTCCCCCCAAATTGCTAATGTATCCCAAGTAGAATGGATAAAATCAAATTTTCGAAAATGGTTTTTTGTCCGATACCTACCATACCCGCCGATAGAAAATAATTCATGTTTCACTTCATCATAATAGGTACCTGGTGAATAGTAATGGTCTGCCTCGCCGGTTATTGGGAAAACAACTTCTTTATTATTGGTTAAATCAAATGAATAATATTGTGTGCCGACATGGTCAAAACCATAAATCTTTTTCTGTTGGGTGTTCATAAAATGATAATAACGGTCTTTTTTCTGCATTTTAACATGATTATAATTACTAATAAAGCCGTGGGATTCAAGATCGTACATTTTCATTTTATCGGACACAAGTATTAAGTAACATGAATTTGCAGATTTGACAATTTGCTCCTCATTGTCCAATAAAATTGAATCGGCCATCTGCCATATGGTGTGTGATTCATATTCCCATTGTGTATTTTTGGTTTTGGCACGTCGACCGCCGATATGGTCATAGGCATAATCACCGGAATATTCATTGAGCCGCCAATGATGGAGCAGTCTAGTCTTATCCGCAAACTTAATATTTTTTATAGACATGCTGGGCACATCCGTCATGAAGGGTGTAAAGCCAAATTGAATATGAATATTCTGTTCATTAAGCATCGGAAACTTCATCACCCGTACATTAGTGTCATTCAGCACCATTCTTACTTCATCCAGAAGAAAATTATATGTAATGGATATATGGTGCCAGTTCAGGGAATTCAGTTCTGTTTTTAGAATGGGTATGGAAATCATTTTGTCCAATCCCCAAAAACTGAATTCAAAATAAGTCGTATCAGGATCCTTAAAATCCACATTGGATAGGACACTGGTCGTCAGTGAATCCGCTTTCATTTTAAAAAAGAATCCAAATGGCATTGGGTTTCGCATTGAAAAATCAAATGACAAGGTAAATTCATCCGAGATGGTAATGGGATCATTATTTGATATATCTAAAGAAGAAAATTCACCATTTTCAATAAAATCGTGCTTATTATAAAAACGGAGCCCTGCACTGTAGTCCTGCCCGAGGAGGAAGGAGAAAAATATGTAAAGAGCCGCTAGGCTGATTAACCTTAAATCAGTCTTAAAACGCTGCAATAGGGAACTTAAAATATTCATAAAAAATGAAAATTATTAAAAAATTGGGTGAAATGTTGCGCGGAAGTTAATCATTTCATAATCGATATATCGCAACAATTCGTTAACCTCTATATGGCGAGTAAGTGCTCATTGTTGCAATCCATATTAGCTCATACAGTTAAATTGTGAAGCGATCATCCTTAACCACATAAAACCAAAAACATAAAGCCAAAGATGAACGAGCATGAATGCTCGCCCTATATTATTTTATTTTCGGTTCAATTCGCGTACGGATAATCCAGGCAGAAGGATATCCTTTTTTCACCATAGACTGACGAAGAGATTCTGCTTGGCGCCGATCAATAAAATTACCGATCCGCACCTTATAATTGGGCGCTTCGAAAACAATATAAATATCATCTCCGTATTCAGCAAAAAGATCAGCTCTGAGACGGTCTGCATTCTCACGCGTTCGGGTAGCCAAAACCTGGACGCGAAATCCTTCCACGATGACCTGTACAGAATCAGGATTAGATTTCTCCTCCACCATTTGTGTATCCACACTTAATGGTGAAATAATCCTGGGCCAGCGCGGTTCAGGGTCTTTCAGTTTGTCAGGATCAAAATCAATTTTTTTCTCCTGGGCCGACACCAGGGTAAATATTAAAAATAAGGCGGTAATTTTCAAAGGGTCCGAACCTCTTCAGCAGGAATCCAGCCCTTTTTCCCATCCAAAAGGATCACCTCAAACCAGCCTGGCTGAGTCGTTGTAATATCAACTTTTGTACCCTCATGAATGCGAAATACCACATTTTCACCCCGGGATATTGGGGCTGACCGGACATCCACGGCGGAAGCAATAACGATCCCCTCCTGTTTATCAGACACATCCCAGTATTTATCTAGCATGATCCACCCGGTTGCGAGGACCGCAAATAGCAAAAATCCATTTAAGATCCTGCCAGGCCTTTCCGGGATGGCTCCGTTAATTCGCAGGAGATACAATCCACCTAAGCCGATGAAAATAATTCCCCCGAGGGTAAGCATATCCAGAATAGTAAACTTTTCAATGATGGAACGGTAAAAAGCCACCAGAAAGAAATCATCCGGCGGCAAAATACGGTCTCTAACCTGGGTGCGGACATGATTCAAATTATGATTAAGGTCCCCATTCCGCGGCGAAAGGGCATAACCCTTTTCATAAGCCCATATGGCGTGGCCCACTTCTCCCATTCTAAAATAGGCATTTCCCAAATTGAGATAGAGGTCCTCGTGCTCCACTTGCTGGGAAAGTCTTTCATAATGATTGGCCGCCGGGCGGTATTGCTCCGTCTCATAATACCGATTTGCCAAGTTGAATAAAGAATCGGGGGACTGTCCAACGATTAAGGAAAAGAAAAGAAAGGATATAGCTTTTCTCATACCAGTTCCCGGTCGATCTTTTTCAATAATTCTGCTGCCTGGGATTGAAGTGTATCTTCAGATTCCGCCGCATCGGGGCCGAATCTCCCCGCATCGCAGAGTTTGGCTATGGAGACTGTTTCAATAATCAGCACCGGTGATATTTTTCCGCTCAATTCCATTTCAATCGCCAAAGGATCAAGGTTCTCCGAAGATAAAAAGAGTTTCGATTGAAAATACCGGTACATCACCGAAGCAGTATGGGCAAAGGGATCATCAACTGTTTGAGACAAATCCTTAAGGGCTACTTTCAACGCACCTCGAGATTTTCTGATATCAGTAGTGGAAATCCGGTTATCTTTCATCTTAGTGAAAATGCCGGGAAATATGAACAGGGCTGCGGCTATAATATAAGTGGACCATACCCAAATTGGGATGGATTGATTTCCCCTGGACCGCCATTTTGGAGGCGCTGTGCGGATATAGCGAATATCTTCTCCAAGCAGGGCCACATCCTCCCGGTTAAAACGCGTTGATGCAATTTCCCTTTTATCCCCGGGATTAACATTGATTAAAACCGGTTTCGATCTGGCTGTCACAAATCTTTCTGTATTGGGGTTGAAATACGTCAAGGTGACAGGATTAAGACGAAAATTCCCGGCAGACCTGGGAATCAAAATATATTCCAGATTCTGGTCCCCCGTTAACTCATCCCGAAATTCGTCCCGTTTAAAGGAGGATGTGGGCGGAAAAACTTCCATATTTTGGGGGAAAGGAATATCACTCATATTGAACTGGTTCAAGTTTCCCGTCCCTTTTAACCGGACTTTGAAAGTAACTGCTTCATTCACCTTAACATTCGGCGTATCCACCCAGGATTCAATTTCAAAACGCCCTACAGCGCCGGTAAAATCCATAGGCGGTGGTTGGGAATAGGGCAATACATCAATGATCAAGGAGTCGGATTGTACAAACTGCCGCTGGGTTTCCCGGAACATGGAATTGAAAAAGGGGTCATCGAATACACCTCCGGGCCGCCTTTGGCGCGGAATTTCCACATTACAAGTAACCGTCATGGGTTGAATGGTTAATTCCCCCATCTGGGTGGGAAACATGGCTGCTTTATATAACGTCGCCACTTTGTAACCCACACCTTGAATTTGGGTATCCCTGAAACGGACCGTTTGTGCCACTCGCAAATCTTCATTCCAAAAACCCACGCTCTTAGGATACTCTATATCTTCGATAGAAAGATTGATGCGGGTGAATAAGCGGTAGGTAACGGTTATCTGTTCCCCGGGAAAGGCCTGCTCCTTATCGAGTTTGGCTTCAATAAACAGGTTGGCCATCTGGGACCGTCCACCCCCTTTTTTCACATAGATACTGATGGGATTTGTACGATACACCTGTTTCCCAATTGTCACGTTCAGGGCAGGGATGTTCAATTTTCCATCTTTTTTCGCTAGCAGCGTCCAACTCAAACTGCGTGAACTTGTCATTGCACCGTTGACCCATTGAATATTGGTTTGCTGGGCCGGACCGCTGACAATTTTGAAATCTTTCAGGATGGGCGAAATATTCACATTTGGCGTTCCATCGGCATTCACAGCGACAATCTTAAATCCTAGGGTCTCGTTTCTGGATATGCGATTTACATCCACCGATGCGGTAACTGTGATCTGACTCCACAGTAAACCTACCATCATGAAGGCTGAAAGTATTCTGGATATATTTTTCTTAGTCATGACATTTTTTGGATTGAATTGACTATGTAAATGCATGCATTAATGCAGTGGATGCATTCCAAATGAAACCTATTTCTGTTCTAAAAACTTTTACCAATCTTTAGCTAATTTACGTGATTTTGCCCGGGCAATTTGCCGCTTTTGCATAATTTTTTCATCCTGTTTCAAGGCATCTAAAATACTCTCTGCCTGTTTTAAATCCTGGGATTTTTCTTCTTCAGAAGCTTCTTGAGGCTGGGGCTGTTGCTGTTCTTGTTGCTCCTGGTTTGGCTCCTGATCTTTTTCCTCTTTTTCTTCCTTTTCTTGTTCTTTTTTCTCCTGCTCCTTGTTTTCGTCCTGTTTCTCTTCCTGGTCCTCTTTTTCTTCCTTGTTTTCTTGGTTTTCGTTTTCCTGGTCTTCCTGGCTTTGATCCTGTTCCTGTTGTTGCTGATCTTCAGGCGGTTTCTGCTGGTATTTCAGGAATTCATAATTGAATTTGGCTTCCTTATCATTTGGATCAAGTTCAAGCGCTTTGCGATAAAAAGCCAAAGCTTCTTCTGTTTTCTGATTTTGGTAAAAGGTATTCCCCAAGTTATACATAGCTTTGGATTTTAACTGATTATCATTCGAATTCAATGATTGCTCGAAGGCCTGTTTGGCTGTTTCCAAATCCCCTTGCTGAAAGGCAGAAGAACCCCTGCCAAAATGGGCTTCAGCCTGGTTTTCTCTTTTTTGGAGGACCGATTCATAATAATCCTGGGCTGCCCTAAAATCCTGGTTTTGATAATGGTTCAAGCCCTTATCCTGCGAAAATGCATTTGAGGTCAAAACAATAAATGATAAAATAATTTTATTGAACAAACCGCCCCCGCCACTCTTCATCTTTTTTATTTCTGGTGGGCATCAAAATACCTGCCAACATCAAGCCGAGTGATAAAACAGCAAACGATTGATACCGATCCGCATATTCAGAGTATATGTGTGATTTCAAGGTGCGTTTTTCCATAGAATCTATGGCTTTCATAATAGCACGGAAATTAGCCGGTTTATTGTCAAAACGCACATAAGTCCCCTTACCGGCATCGGCAATATCCTGCAGTATTGTTTCATTGAGGATGGAAGTAATCAATTTGCCGCTCGTATCCCGTTTATAATCCCGTATGCCCTGTTTATCCTTTACGGGGATCAACGAACCGGAACGGGTTCCAACACCAACGGTGTGAACGATCATACCACGCTCCGCCGCCTGTTCTGCCAAATCTACCGCTTGTCCTTCATGGTCTTCTCCATCTGTCACTAAAACCAATACCTTATATTTTGAATCATCTTCAGTAAAAGCGGATAATCCGGTTTGGAGCGCCGAACTCAATGCTGTCCCCTGGGTAGGAATCATATTCGTATCAATTTGGTCTAAAAACAGGCGCGCTGCCTCATAATCGGTTGTCAATGGCAAATACATATGGCTGGAACCGGCGAATACAATGAGCGCCACCCGATCTCCTTTGAGCTGGCGAATCATCTGGGAAATTTCAAATTTTGATTTTTCCAACCGGTTGGGCTTCACATCTTCCGCATTCATACTAGTGGATACATCAATGGCAAATACCAGGTCTACCCCTTTTCGATCCACCGGGGCGAGCCGGACGCCGATCTGGGGCCCTGACGCAGCAAAGATCAGCACAATCATTGAAAGGAACAGGAAACGCTGTTTCCATTTCAGACGGTTGGTATCCATTTTACTCAGCAGACGAGCCCTGAGATTGGGCTCTGTCTCTGCCAGGACTGTTTGCTTTCGGCCTTGATAGATCCAAAATAACCAAAGGATAAGGAGCAGGATATAAAGGTAAAAAATAGCCGGGAATCGGAATTCAATCATATACGCCGCCGCCTGTAAATGGTACGATCCACTGTTTGTCCGCCAATTCCAAAGATCAGGGCGGGTATAAGAAACCAGCCGAATAATTCCTTGTAGCGAGTATATTCCTTTATTTCAATTTCAGTCCGCTCCAATTCATCAATTGTAGCATATACCTGTTCAAGTCCCGATACATTGGTGGCCCTGAAATATTGCCCCGCTGTTCTTTTAGCAATGGAGCGTAATGTTACTTCATCAATTTCATTACGGATATATCCCCGCCCGGGAATGAAAGATACATCCTGATTCGTGCCGGCACCAATGGTATAAATCTTAATGCCGAAATTGGAAGCTAAATCAGCAGCTGTCAAGGGATCCAATTCCCCCGCGTTATTACTTCCGTCCGATAATAAAATCATAACTTTGCTCTTGGCATCACTATGACGTAGGCGGTTGGTGGCATTGGCAATGGCCATACCGATAGCGGTCCCGTCATAAGACTGTTCGGCAACTTTGATTTCATCCATCAAAGATAGAAGCACATCCTGATCCACCGTTAAGGGACATTGAATAAAAGATTCCCCGGCAAAAACCAGTACGCCGATGCGGTCAGCGCTGCGGGCGTTGATAAAATCCTTGGCAGTACTCCTAACTGCTTCCAAACGATTGGGTGGAAAATCTGTAGCCAACATGGAAGAACTAATATCAATGACCAAAACAATATCCACAATATCCACATTGGTTTCTGAAAGGGAATCCCGGAGCCTTGGTCGGGATAACCCCATAATAACCAAAATAAGGGTGATGTATTGGAGAAGAGTCAAGAAACGAATTCGGTTCCTGCCCTTGTTTTTCATTCGATCTGAAATCAGATTTGTTGAGGAAATGCGAATTGATCCCTCATTCTTTTGCCTAGCTTTTCGCTGCCAGAAATAAATCAGGGGGATTAGGATTAATCCCGTCAAGTACCATGGATTTCCAAATGTGATCATTGGTTATGTTATGCCGAATTCCTTTTGGCTTTACTTACGAGAGACGGTTGATTTTGTTTCAGAATTCGTGTTGTAATTACACAAAAAAGGGATCATGACGATCCCTTTTAATAATAAAAAATTAATGGAAAAGTTTAACCGGCTTCTTTTTCCGATTCATCATTATCTGATTCAATGGAATCCTGGGCGTCTTTTAACTCATCTTTCACACCATTAACAGCACCTTTGAATTCCCGAATTCCCTGCCCTAATCCTTTGGCCAGTTCCGGTAATTTCTTGGCGCCAAAAAGCAATAAAATCACCAGGGCAATGACGACCATTTCCCATCCACCGGGCATCCCGGAAAAAACTAATTCGTATCCTGACATATTTATTCCTCCGCTATAATAACGATTTATCCAGTCCCAAATTTAGAATGGTTAACGGAAATACCGCAGAAAATAATAGGCCGCGGCAAATCCGATAATGCTGGTGAAATTAAACGTAAATGTCAATCCAAACTTAATCGTAAACATGATTAAATCCAGGATGATTACTCCTGTTTCGCTGCCGACCAATCCCGCCAGGTTGAATTCAACACTTTTAAGGAAAAATTCCTTTACCACACTGTCGGGCAAAACCCATCCTAATAATTCTCCCAACAGGGAGCCGAACAAAGTCCCGAATAACAAAATCAGGACAACAACACTTATAGATCTTTTATTCATTAAATTCCTCTTGTTGGGTTTTAACTTTTGTTTCATTCGATAACCGGTCATGGTCAAGCATCCACTGAATGATTGACCAGGAAATGTAAATGGCCATTAGGGGGAAAAGCACCAATCCCTTAAAAAGAATCATGGCCAGAAGAATAATTAATAAACCGATTAACCTGAGATTATTGGACCGGCCCTTCCTAAAACTGAGGAAGGGGAATTTTGTAAATCTAACCCGGCTCACCATTAAGAAACTCAATATGGCCACCAGTACCAATGCCAGCCGGGGATCACCCATATCCCCATACATTTGATAATTGAATAACATAAAACTGATAATTGAAATGGCCGCCACCGGCGTGGGAAGACCGGTAAAATAGGGTTTAGGCCCATCTCCCGTATCAATGTTGAATTTCGCTAAACGAACGGTTCCGAAAAGCAGGGGCAAAAAACTGATTACAGCCCCCAGAATATTTGGGAGCCCTTCCACGTAAACATTGTAAATCATTACCGACGGAACTGCACAAAATGTAATCGTATCCGCCAGGGAATCAAATTCAGTGCCGAACCGGGATGAAAGTCCCATAAGGCGTGCCAATTTCCCATCGATCACATCGAATAAAACACCCACCATCATCACCCACCCGGCTTTAATTGGCTCACCGTTTAGGATAAGGGTAATCGCCAGGAATCCCAAAAACATATTAAACACCGTCGCTACATTGGGAATTAAGGAACGCTTCAAGCGCTTTGGTTTATTTCTCCCATGTCTCATGAAATTTTTCCTATTACAGTTTCACCGCCGGTAACTTTTTGTCCTACCGCTACTTGAACATCCACCTGAGCCGGCATAATTAAATCGGTTCGGCTGCCGAAGCGAATAAACCCAAGCCGGCCCCCCTTATGCATTTTGGCTCCCGGTTGGGCATAACATAGTATTCTTCGGGCAATCAAACCAGCAATTTGCTTAATCTTGTATTTTCCCGATATATGTTCCAAAACAGTAATAACCTGTTCATTTTCATCAGATGCTTTGTGATCAAAAGCTGCCAGGAATTTACCCGGTTTTTTCTCTACCTTGGTAACAATCCCATCCAGTGGTACCCTGTTGGCATGCACATTAAACACATTCAGAAAAATGGAAACCAATTTAGCTGTTTCACCTACTTCAGGATCATTGATTTCCGTTACTTTTACCACTTTTCCGTCCGCCGGGGATATAATAAGGTTTTCACCCATAGGTGGTACACGTTTAGGATCCCTGAAAAAATTAAGACAAAACAGGAAAAAAAATCCAAGCAATCCGTACATAATAGTCAGTGGTATACTGGCTACCGCATGAGCGTATATCCCAATGGGAAATGTGATTAAAAACAGGGGAATTAAAATTATCCTGCCTTCTTTGGCTATCATACTAAAGTTTTTCCAAAATTAAAGCTTTGTTTAAATAACGGCCATTTCGCCACACCCGCATTTTTACCCTGTCACCCGGACGTAAATCATTGATTTCAATTATTTCTAGGATATCATTCGGGCTGGAAACTTTCTGATTCTCTACCGCCACAATAACATCCCCATATTCAAGTTTGGCCTTGGAGGCGGGACTGTTTTTCAGGATATGGGTTATAATTACACCCTCGCTGAATGGAATATCCAGATACAGTGCAGTTTTACGATCTAATGGCTGGGCTCGTAATCCTGTTGAAAAATCCCGCACAATATGGCCTTTGGATTTCAACTCTTCCGCAATGCGCCTGGCCCGATTGATGGGAATCGCAAAACCAATCCCAATCGATCCCTGCTTGACGCTGGAGCCAGTGTAAATGAATGTATTAATGCCGATCACTTCACCATACGTATTCACCAATGGACCGCCGCTGTTTCCGGGATTGATGGCAGCGTCAGTCTGTATCATATCCTGGAAAATCTTCCTCCCCTGAATCCCAAAATCCAAGTCTTTTCCACTCACAATTCCAATTGTTGCAGTGGGCTGTTGATTCACATCAAATAATCCAAACGGATTACCCAGTGCCACAACCCATTCTCCAATGATTAATTCCTCTGAATCCCCCATTTTAACATAAGGAAAATTAGATCCATCCAGTTTCAGCAAAGCCAAATCGGTTACATCATCCACACCCACTACTTCAGCGTTGTATTCTTCTCCCCCGGGAAGGGTAACAATAATTTTGGATGCATTTTCAATGACATGGTCATTGGTCAGCACATATCCATCAGGACTGATAACAACACCGGATCCTGATCCTTTCACCTCCCGCTGTCGAATTTCTGGGGGGAAAAAATATTCAAACCATGGATCACGCTGAAAGGGACTTACGGCGAACCGTTGTATCTCGGTCACATTAATGCTGGCCACGGCGGGGCTCGCCTTCTCAATGGCATTGGTTACAGCATTTTGACGTGAGCGGTCAATATCAAGCTGACCTATTACTTGACTTCCAAGAATTAAACAGGCAACCAAGAATAAGGATTTATGCTTCATAATCAATTTCTTTCAAAATCAATCCCCGCGGCGGTGCTTTAAATATCTGGACATTTTCAGATGGATGATTAATTAGTTCCTTAAATTGCTCCAAATCATACTTTCCACGGGATATTTCAACCATTGTGCCTACCAGGTAGCGAACCATATGATGTAAAAATCGGTTTCCTTTAATGGTATAATTTACCATGGCACCATCCCCTTTCCATACGGATTCATAGACGATACACCGGCGGTGCTCCAAGTTTTCATTATTTCGGCTGAAAGAAGTAAAATCGTGATTTCCAATAATGGATTGTGCGGCCTCATTCAAAAGTTCCAAATCTAGGGAACCGGTATGCCAAGTGTAATTCCGATCCAGCAAGAAATCGTCTGTTCGGCAGCGGTATTCATAATGCCGTTGTTTAGCGGAAAAACGGGCATGGAATTCCGGTGGCGCCACAAGGCATTCCATCACCCGTACATCCCGGGGTAAATTTCCGTTAATGGCATCTTTAAGTGCGCAGGAGTCTAAATCAGTTTTGAAATCAAAATGGGAAACTTGCCCCGTGGCGTGGACCCCCGTATCCGTTCTGCCCGCCCCGTGAACTCGAATATCCTCATCCCGGTTCAAAATCTTCAAGGCCGATTCTAATTCCCCTTGAATGGTGCGGTCACTTTTTTGCAGCTGCCATCCGCGGAATCCTGTCCCGTCATATTGAATTTTTATCTTAAAGCGCGGCAATGGAATGAATTCCCCAAAAAATGAGTGTTATCAGGGCTAATTGAATCACATGGTTACTGTTAAATGGAATTGGATTCGTTACGCCCCTGGGAAACTGTTTACCGTATCCTCGCAATTTCATTGCGGTCCCAATATCATCAGCTCTGCGCAATTGGTAAATCAGCAAACCTGGTATTTCGCTTGTGGCTGTTTTCACCTGTTCCCATGGAGACAAATCCTCTTCCAATCCAAGTGATTTTCTGCTATTTCTCACCGACTGCCAATTGGATTGGAAAGTGGGGTAAAACCGCAAAGTCATTTCCAGAAATAAAAAGAAATCTTCCATCCATTTCCAGGGTTTACCCGTCTTTGCCCAAATACTCCTGGCCACAACCACACTGTCCTGGCTGGGTGTGGATTCAATAAAAAATGACATGGCTCCCACCATAAGGATCAGTTTTATAAATCCAAATACCGCTTCGTTAAGAATGATTTTGATAGAATTATCAGTCAAAAAAATGGAGAAAAGAATATAAAGAATGAGCATGATGGGAAAATAAAGAATAAATGGTTTCAGGCGCCGGAGGACCTTTTTGACTTGTCTTTTATTAATCCATCCGATGATGATCAGGATTATGAAATGTATTCCCCAACCGGTATAAGTGATTGACATGAGCAGGGACAAAGAAAAACCCAGGAAAAACCATAAATTGACAAGTGGGTGCTTAAACATTTTAAAAATGGATTATAAGGGCGTACCCCATATTTCCCGATTCTGAATGGTACCAGGGTTGAACCGATAGTTTTTTATTTTTCATCACTCGTTTTAAATAGGCGGCATCGATTGCAGAAACCATATGATTCAACACTACAGCCCCCGCACTGAAAGTTGCAGCCCATTTCATTTGATCACTGAGAATCCGTTTTTTCTCGAAGGCATCCCGGTTGGCATCTGTATCCCAATCCCAACTCCATTTTTTATCTTCCAGGTAGAGATCATCTATTTCGCGATTCCGGAGGTGTTCGTCGTTATAATCGGTGATTGTATCAAAATTTCCGATATCCACCCAGTATTTATGATCTTTCCCTGCGGAGGACACAGCGGCGTGCTCTGAAGCGAAGGCAATATAATTCTTCTTGATAATGTTGGAAAAAGTTGTTGTCCCAAGGATGGTGACTAATAATCCCGACTCAATATAAGTGAATGTACGCCCCCGTTTTGTATGGTTCAGGGATTTTTGACCCCAGCCCGGTACCAGGGCTGATTTAGTTACAGGGTCCAATTCCTTCTTTTTTATCTCCTGCCCTACTACGGTTGAAGAAAAAAGGATCAGGATTATTAATAGTGTTTTGATCGTCTGAGGAGCCATATGAATTGTATCAAAGTTAAAATAAAGCACATTTGGGCGAAAACACTTCCATAACGGGCATAAAATGTCAATCCCCGGTTAAGCGAAACCTTACCCTTAAAAACACCCTGGTCGCCAAATAAAACTTTATTTTCAACTTTTCCTGATGGATGAATAAGGCCGGAGATGCCTGTGTTTGCGCTGCGGACAATACCGGTCCGCAGTTCAACCGCCCGGAGGCGCGCCAATTCAAAATGCTGTCGGACACCCGAAGAATTCCGCAGCCAGGCATCATTAGCTTCGATAGTTAAAAACCGCGCCCCATTCTGCACAAACCCCCGCGCCACTGCGGGGTGGCTGGATTCATAACAAATCATATTGCTGAATAAAATAGAATCCAGGTGAAAAGTAGTGAATTCTTTACCGGCGGTAAAACTAGCCTGACCAAAGTTGAGTTTTTTCAGGTCCGGAAAATTTTCAGACATGGGAATGTATTCGGCAAAGGGAACGAGGAATTTTTTATGATAGATTTTATTCCCCTCAAGGCTAATATAAATTGAACTGTTATATACGCGGCGCCCCGTTGAATCCCGTTTAAAGTCTACTGTTCCCATCAAAATCGGAATGCCCTTTTCTATCACTAACCATTCATAATCCTGTCGTTTGGAAGATACGCGCATATACACTGGTAATGCCGCCTCCGGCCACAATACTAAATCCGGATCCATGGACATGGCTTCTGCATTTAATGAATCCATGATTTCAAACAGCCGGGAGCGGAATGATGCTTCCCATTTTTGGTTGGGATTAATGTTGGGCTGCAAAACAGCTACTTCACGATGGGGTGTCTCTTCGTCAAATTCATATGCGGGCAACCTCAAAAGACCAATAACCCATGGAAGCAAGAATAATACCAAAAGACATAGGAGCATTTTTTTCCTATTCCCTTCTGATTGAAGGGTAATGTACAATACAACATTGACCAGCAACAGCCAAAATCCAATTCCTTCCGACCCTGTAATATCAACCATTTGGATAACCGGCAGAAAGACCGTTTGGGTTGTGGCCAAATTTGCCCAGGGAAATCCCAGGGGACCAAAACTTCTGATCCATTCCATCGTTACCCATAAAAAGGGGATAATACTGAGGCTGTTACCTGTTCTCCTTTCAATCTTAGCTACAAGCCAGCCCAGGCCGGCCCAGATCGCTCCAAGGTATAAAACAGCACCAAAAAGAGAGAGCAATACAGCCACAACACCCGCGCCGGAGTTTAACCCAATCCAATACAATGATATCAGGTTCGCAACGATAGAACTAAAAAATGACCAGCGGGCGGATTCTTTGGGCGACTGGGTTTGCCAAATATGAATAATTGGAAGAAACCCGAACCAGGCTGTAACTCCAGGGAGCGGCGGATAGGCACACCCGACTAAAATGCCTGAGATCATCGCCAATTGAAACGGCGATCGTTCAAGAATTTTTTTCATTAGCTCGTTCGGTCTAAATATTGCTGCAAAAAAATGGCTGCCGCTGTCTCATCAATTCGACCCTTATTATGCCCTGTTTTAACGTCCTGCTGAATAAGTGCTTTCTTGGCGCTGATGGAACTCAACCGTTCATCCTCCATAACCACCGGAATATTAAGAACACTTTTTAAGTGTTCTCCAAATTGAGATACATTTTCAGTCTGCTTGGTATTCTGTCCCTGCATTCCTTTCGGCAGACCCAAAACAATACGCTCAACCATTTGTTCATCAATAATATGCTGAATTTGTCCACATAAATCCTCAACGTTGGTATAAGTGATTGTTTTATACGGTTTGGCAATAATCTTAAGGGGATCGGACAGAGCAAGTCCTACCCGTTTTTGACCATGATCAATCCCCAGAAATCGTCCCATATTACAGCTTTATATTTTAAATCAATGTTGGGTGCGTTCAACAAAGTCAATATTTTTGACTTTGGCAATTTTTCTCACTACCCGATCCAACTGTTTCAGGTTATTCACCTGGATAATAAAAATTGCCGTGGCTACCGCTTCTTTCACCTTGATATCAACCGATGTCATATTGATATTGAGTTTTGAAATGGTTTCGGTCATATCTTTCAACAACCCTTTGCGGTCCTGCCCCACAATTTTTAAGCGAACATTAAACATATCCGATCGGGACACTTCCCATTCCACCGGGACCAATCGATCGGACTCTTCACTTAAAAGGGGTAAGCTGGAGCAGGCTGACCGATGGACCGTGATACCTCGGCCGCGGGTAATAAATCCTATCATATCATCCCCCGGGATGGGATTGCAGCATTTACCGAAATTGGCCATAATATTGCTGATCCCCTCCAGTTTGATACTGCGGCTTTCCTTCCGCGCAAACTGGAAAAATCCTGAAGATTCTTCATCTTTAACTGGTTCTTCCTGGGAAGCGATTTTCTCAATAATATCCCTAACGGAAATTTCCCCTTTTCCCACTGCTGCAACCAATTGTTCCGATCCGCCAAATCCAAATTTCGGATAGGCGTTTTTTACCTCATCCATTTGGTTAAGGAGTTTCAAGCGACGAAGGCTCTTGGTGAGAATTTCTTCTCCCATCTTAATACTTTCATCACGTTCCTTCTTATTGAAATACCGCTTGATCTGGTTTCGTGCTTTGGATGTTACTGTAAATTTGAGCCACCCATAATTTGGATTTTGGGAACTACTGGTAATGACTTCTACCGTATCCCCGCTGTGCAGCTCGGTGTTCAAAGGTACAACTTTATGATTCACTTTCGCCCCGAGACAAGTGTGCCCCACTTCCGTATGAACATTGTAGGCAAAATCCAGAGGGGAAGATTTTACCGGTAACTGGACCAAATCCCCCTTCGGAGTAAATACAAAAATCTCGTCACCGAATAAATCAATTTTCAGTAAATGCATAAATTCTTTGGGATCATTTTCTTCACTCTGCAGGATATCCAGTAACTCACGCAGCCATTTCACATGGCTGTCTACACTCTTGGTGTTTTTTCCGCCTTCTTTGTAGCGCCAGTGGGCAGCGACACCAATTTCAGCTGTTTGTTCCATTTCGTGGGTACGGATCTGAATTTCAACCAGTTTGGCTTCGGGACCAACAACTGTGGTATGAACAGACTGATAACCGTTGCTCTTGGGTGTGGCGATAAAATCTTTAAACCGTTCCTGGATGGGCTTAAACTTTTGGTGCAGCACCCCTAATGTCAGGTAGCAATCTTCTACCTTTTCAACCACCACCCGGACGGCCAGAATATCATATATTTCTTCAAAAGCTTTACCCCGTTTTACCATTTTCCCATAAATAGATGTGTGGGACTTCGGTCGACCGTACACTTGGGGTTTTATTTCATAATCCTTTAATTCATCCAAAAGTGCCTTCGTAATTTTTTTAATATATTTTTCACGTTCCTTGTTGGTTGATTTCAGTTTGGCTTCAATTTCTTTGTAGGTATCTGGATTTAATGTTTTTAAAACCAAGTCATCCAGCGTCCATTTCACTTTGGCCATACCCAATCGATGAGCCAGGGGTGCATATACATCACGCGTTTCAATTGCAATCCGATGCTGTTTCAAACGGGACATATATCCGATGGTAGACATATTATGGAGTCGATCAGCAAACTTGATTATGATAACGCGTAAATCCTGGGCTACAGAAATCAGCATTTTCATGAAGTTACCGGCCTGCTTCGCTTTACGGCTGGAAAAACGTATACCGCCAAGTTTAGTAACACCATTGACTAAATTGGCAACATCATTCCCGAAATGATCTTCGATTTCCTGAAAAGATGCTTCTGTATCCTCGATTGCATCGTGGAGTAATCCGCCGATTATGGTAATATGATCCATATTCCATCCAGCCAGTATCTTTGCTACCTCTACACAATGATTCTCAAAATAAGATCCCCCGGAAAGTCTTTTTTGACCCTCATGATGACGGGCACCAAATTCATACGCCTGCCATAATTCTTTCTTGAGCTCCTCTTCGCTTAATTGTTCAGAGGGGGTAATCCTTTTTACCAGTTCCTGAAACGGTTTTGGAAATTCTCCTACAAGAAACGGAGCAAATTTGGAAAGGGGGTTTTCCATCAGAAAGCTGCTTCAGCTTCCATTTCAGCAAAGGCAGACATATTTTCAAAGCGGGCGAAGCGATCAATAAAAGTTGCTTCAATAATTCCTGTCGGACCGTTTCTTTGCTTGGCAACCAGAATTTCTGCCTTACCCTTGTCTGCTTCATCTTGACTGTAAACCCAAGGCCGATATAGGAAAATGACCACATCCGCATCCTGCTCAATTGCACCGGATTCACGGAGGTCTGATAACTGGGGCCGACGGTCACTACGGCTCTCAACAGCACGGGATAACTGGGATAATGCAATCACCGGTACTTCAATTTCTTTGGCCAATGCTTTTAAAGACCGTGAAATCTGGGAAATTTCCTGCTGGCGGCTTTCCGCCCCTTTTGGCCCGGTCATGAGCTGCAGATAATCCACAATGAGTAAACCAATATCATGTTCTGCTTTTAAACGGCGCGCTTTGGCACGGACTTCCAAAACAGACATCCCGGGAGTATCGTCAAGATAAATGGGTGCTTCAGCCAGGTTGCCTACAGCGATACTTAAATTCTTCCATTGGGTTTTGGGCAGTTTTCCCGTTCTCACGAGATGACTGTCTACCCTACCCTCAGCACAAAGAAGCCGCATGGCTAACTGATGGTTTGCCATTTCAAGGCTGAATACTCCCACACCAGTTTTATCCATTACTGCCGCATTCCGTCCCAGAGAAAGGGCCAAGGCTGTTTTCCCCATTCCCGGGCGGCCCGCTATGATTATCAGTTCACTGGGATGAAACCCTGAAGTCATATCGTCCAGATCCATCAACCCCGATGCCACTCCCGTAACACTCCCTGGCTTGGAGGCAATTTTATCTAACTCCTCAAAGGTATGATGCAAAATAGGATCAATATGTTTGAAACCGCCCCGCAGTCTTTTCTCAGATATATTAAAAATTGCCGATTCAGCAGAATCTAAAATATCATCTACATCCTGAGAATCATCAAACGCTTCTTTAGATACTTCATGTGATACTTGAATTAATTTTCGTAACGTGTGTTTTTCCAGTACTATTTTAGCGTAATGCTCCACGTTTGCCGTGGTAGGTACGGATTCAGCTAAACCGGTGACATAATAGGCACCGCCGACACCCTCTAATTCCTTTTTCTTTTTGAGGCGGTCCACAACAGAAATGGCATCTATGGGCTCTCCTTTTTCAAAGAGGTCTGTCATACATGAAAAAATACGCACATGTGCATCTTTATAAAATTGGGTGGCGGAGACCCATTGCATGGCCTTACTCACCGCCTCTTTGGAAGTGAGCATAGATCCTAATACTGCCTGCTCTGCTTCTAGCGCCTGGGGCTGCGCCGTTAATTCTAATTCATTATTCTTGGCCATATTTTTTGGTATCAATGATGGATCGGATCCACTTGAAATCCTTCCATGTTTCCGGTTTCCAGTTCGGGTTCCTGAGCAAGGCAGCCGGATGATACGTCACAATCATTGGAGTCCCATGATAATCATGCAGAATCCCTCGCATACTTTTCAACGGTTTATCCACATTGAGAAGGGTCTTTCCGGCCACGCGCCCTAAAGCTACAATGAGTTTTGGCTGAATCAAATTAATTTGATGGATTAAATAGGGTTCGCACTGTTCAACTTCTCCTGCCAGCGGATCTCGATTATTTGGCGGACGGCATTTTAGTACGTTACAAATGTAAACATCTTTTTGGCGGGACCGTCCAATTGCGATCAAGATCTTATCCAGTAGCTGGCCGGCACGACCTACGAATGGTTCTCCCTTAAGATCCTCCTGTTCGCCAGGCGCTTCACCTACAAGGACCAAAGAAGCATTTGGATCACCAACACCAAATACAAAATGGGTACGGCTTTTACCCAGGGCGCATTTCTGGCACTGGTTTATTTGCTGATCAAATAATTTTAGATCTGGCGAAAAGCCAGATGATTGCGATTGAGACTCAGCCTCCGGTAGAGATTCCTTTGACGGGACGGGGTCCAGTTCAAGAAAAAGTTCATCCCCGTAGAGTTCACGGGTTTGCTTTAAATAACGGTTTACGGCAGCAGATGAAACTGGACCCATGGGCTGTTAATTGGTCGCCCGGACCGGTTTATTCGTTTTCCTCGGATTTTTTCCATTTTAGTTCACCGTCCATAAATTCACTGACGGCAACTGTGGTGGCTTTATCCAGTTCTTCATAATCTTCCGGATTTCTGTCCATCACCTGATCATAAACACCCATTTCAACTTCTTCGGTAAAAACCATCATTTCTTCTACAATTCGGTTGTTCAGTACTTGTTTTGCCCGTTTAGACATAACAACAACTGCTTCATAGATATCGTTGGTTTGTTCTTCCATCTGACGGATTGATAGTGGTTCAAGAGCCATAAGGTACTCCCTCGTTTTCATGTTGTATAATATTCATAATTTCATCGGCAGCCCGGTTCAGTTCATCATTAATAACACGGTAGTCAAAATTGGATTTGTATTCTAATTCTGCCCCGAGCCGTTCCAGCCGTTTGGCAATTCTTTCTTCAGAATCCGTTCCCCGTTTTACCAGCCTTTCTCTTAAATCGTCCAAACTGGGTGGTTCAACAAAAATGGTTATCGTTTTTTCAGGCAACAAATTCTTTATGGTCATGGCACCTTTAACATCTAATTCTAACAGGAGCAAATCCTGCCGCTGGATGGCTGCATCCAAGGTGGACTTCAAAGTGCCGTAGTAATAATTTCCGTGAATTTGCTCAAATTCAGCAAACGCATTCTCAGCAATTCCTTTTTCAAAATCTGCATGGTTCAAAAAAGAGTAATCTACCCCGTTCATTTCACCATTGCGCCTTTCACGAGTAGTGCATGAAACTGAAAAATGAATTGATTCATCCCGCTTTTGCAGGGCACGGCAAAGTGTTGTTTTTCCTGATCCCGAAGGCGCTGATATGATAATAAAATTTTTCATTGTTATAAAATGTTCTGTACCTGCTCCCGCATTTTTTCTGTTTCATCTTTCATGGTAATCACATAATTCACAATTTTCTCTGATGAATTTTTTGAGCCGATTGTATTGATCTCACGACCCATTTCCTGAAGTAGAAAATTTAATCGGCGTCCTGTCGGCTCATCGGCCTCCAGTAAAGACTGAAACTGCTGAATATGGCTCTTTAACCGTACTACTTCTTCTGTCACGTCCGCTTTTTCCGCCAACATGGCGATTTCCTGGGCTATCCGGGATTTATCGATCTGCGGTCCATTCAGTAATTCAGCAATCCGGCTGCGGTATTTTTCTTCTCGTTTTTGAAATTCATCCGGGAGATTCATCTCAACATCACCTAATTCATTTTTTAATTTAGTCAATCGTTCCTCAAAATCATTTTTGAGCTTTTCTCCTTCGGATAACCGCATTTTGGAGACTTCACTACAGGCTAGATCCACCGCCCTAATCAACTCGTTAGAGCCCATAGATTCAGCATCCATATAGGTAAATAAATCATTGGCATTGACAATATTTCCCATATCCAAGTGACGGCCATATTCCTTTTGAATTTCCAGAAGGATAGCTTCAATCGCTTCAAAACGTTCTTTATTAAAAGAAAGGGATTGCGTTTTTTCCCCGCCTTCCAGTTCCAGATTCACATGAATTGTTCCTCGGGTAAGTTTGTCCGAAATCAAGTCGCGGATTTTTTTTTCGTTACCGGGATCAATATCAAACCCCCGGATCTTTATGTCGAGGAAACGGCCGTTCACCGCCTTAATAAGTGAAATAACCCTATTGGCGCCTTTGCCCGCTGCCCCGCGGCCAAATCCTGTCATGCTTTGAATCATCTGTTTTCAATCCGAAAAAAGTCAGGGAATTTACACTTTTTATATAAAGGATAACAATCAATGAGTTCTATTTTGCATGATCATTTAGACAATCTGTAATTCCCTTTACTTATACAAGTTAAAATTCCCCTGTTTGAGGTTTAGAATAAATAAAGCAGTTTGTATATTCTGCCATGAAGAAAAAAGTATTTATAACCGGGGCTAGCAGCGGCATCGGGGAATACCTGGCCTATGCCTATGCTGAAAAAGAGTATATTGTCGGACTGGCGGCCCGCCGGGAAGATCGACTAGCGTCTGTCCTTTCAAAATGCAAAACACTGGGCGGTGATGGGAAAAGTTATCCTTTGGATGTTCTTGAAGCAGAGGCCCTAAAAGCTGCCATTGATGACTTCATTTCCCTTCCCGGTGATGTGGATACTATCTACGCCAACGCCGGCGTCGGAGGTTCCGATAAATTAAGTTCCGGTGATTCGAAGGCTATGAACCGTGTCCTAAAGGTCAATATTTTGGGTGTCACTAACACGGTACTCCCTTTCATCCCCTACTTAAAATCTCAGAACAAGGGTAAAATTGCTGTGGTCAGTTCTGTGGCCAGCTTTCGGGGGTTAGCCTATCATTCTGCCTATAGCGGCTCAAAAGCAGCGGTTCGAAACTTTTGCCAAGGATGGGATGGCGCTCTTCACAAATACAATATATCTGTATCGGCCATTTGTCCAGGATTTATCACTAGCGAAATGACTGACGAAGTGGACGTTCACCAACCATTCAAACTGGATACGGATGTTGCGGTTAAAAAAATCATAAGGGCTGTAGAACGACGCAAGAAAGTCTTTATTTTTCCATGGCAAATGCGGTTTTTGATGGTGCCCGTAATGAAGCATGCCCCGGATTGGATCATACGGAAATTCAATATGTAGAGACGACTCGTCGCATTGTCTCTACAGTTTTTCGATATAATTCCTGACCCAGTCCGAATTCACCGCCAAGGAGACCATATGGGTTACTCCCAGCCCCGAACCTGACGGTTCATTCAAAAAAGCATAATCCAGGGACATGTTTTCCCAACTGAGTCCGATCCCCGCCGTGGTTGAACCAGTTCCATTCCTCCCAAAACGTACGGAAATCTTGTGGTTATACACTGCATTAACGCCTAAAAGGAAGCGGCCACCGTGATCCCCTAAATTAAAATCATCATCCAGGGATTTCCCAGCAGCGTCCCAGATCACATTGCCCATGGCGGTCACTGATAAAGGTGCATTTGAAAATCGGTATGTATGGGCCAATCCTGTAATGACCGTGGGCTTAAACCGCTCCACTGTGCCGTTATCCCACACCTGCCAGCTGGTAGTCACATCCCGGATTGTAAGTCCCAAACGGCCATTTTCCCAGGGTGTTGCCAGAATGCCCAGATCCAAACCGATTCCAGTACCGGAAAATTCACCCAGGGTATGCTGCAGCAATTTTAAGGCGAGTCCAATTTCGGTTATATCTTTTGTCCATGATGTACTTAAGTGCATACCGAATTGCCGCTGGGAAAAATATTTCAGCTTACTTTCATCCAACCGTTCCCCTTCATCCAATGTACCGTTCCCTTCGCCTATATCACCTGTACCGGGGACGCCATCCAAGCCGAAGTCCATTAAAATATGTCGCGTATCGGGGATATCATCGATCCCTTCATGAAGAATGATGAGATTCAAGGGCCGTGAAAAATGCTTGATGGGGAAACCCAACAAGTCACTGTTGATCATACCGGCCAATCGACTCTGGTGGGTATAATTGATATTGTGAATGCCTACACGGCTTGATGCAGCGGGGTTGAATAATGGCGAAACGGATGTGCCAAAATCAGTGACGGCAGCCCCGCCCAACGACAGAATGCGTGCATCCCCGGCGCTATTGAAGGCCTGCCACCCGTATTTGACCCAGTAGGATTGTGCAGAAGAAATAGATATTATAAAAAAAAGAATAACCGTTATTCTGAGCCAAAGGTGAAAAATATATTTTTGCACCCCCCTTTTAATTCCATCCTCATACTCTCTGAAGGCGAGCAAGCGAGGGAGATCAGGGGGGAATTGTAATCTAAAGCCCATGCTTTTTCTTCAGCTCATCCAACTTTTGAATTGCCTCTAAAGGTGAAATATTCAACACATCCAATTCTGACAGATCCGCCTTTAACGCCGACTCTTGTTCGGCAAAAATGGATATCTGTTGATCCACCGCTTCCACATCCAATTTTTCATCCGTGGAATGATTGTCCAAATGATAATTCAAAATATCCGATGCCCGCTTGATCACTGGTTTCGGTAACCCCGCCATTTGCGCCACATGAATACCATAACTCTTATCACCGGGACCGGGAAGGATCTGCCGCAAGAAAACAATCTTATCTCCAAATTCCTCCACGGCAATGTGGTGATTCTCCAATCGATCTAGTGTGTCCTCCAAGTCCGTCAATTCATGGTAATGTGTCGCGAATAATGTTCGGGCGGCTACCGCTTCTGTATTGTGTAAATGTTCTGTGATGGCCCACGCTAAGGATAAACCATCATACGTCGCCGTGCCCCGGCCGATCTCATCCAGGAGAATGAGGCTCCGATCCGTGGCGTTGTTAAGAATATTGGCCGCTTCATTCATTTCCACCAAAAAGGTACTCTCACCCCCGGCCAGGTTATCACTGGCGCCCACACGAGTGAAAAGCTTATCCACGATGCCAAGCTCCGCCGCTTCTGCCGGGACGAATGACCCTACTTGGGCCATGAGGACTATCAACCCCACTTGACGGAGGTATGTAGATTTCCCTGCCATATTTGGACCTGTAATCAGGTGAATTTGGCTGTTTTGGGTATCCATAGATAAATCGTTGGGGATGAACCGTTCTGTGGCCGGCAGCAACTGTTCCACCACCGGGTGGCGGCCGCCTTTTATCTTTAAGGTGCCTGTATCATTTAATATCGGGCGAATATATTTATTGGCCTTGGATACGGAAGCAAATGTGGAGAGCATATCCAATCGGCTGAGGACGGCGGCGTTTACCTGCAGAACAGCGGCTTGGTTTAAAATTTTACTGCATAGTTCACTGAATAATCGCGATTCGATGGCTTCGATCTTCTCATCGGCAGATAAAATCTTTTCTTCATATTCTTTTAAGTCCGGTGTGATATACCGTTCCGAATTCACAAGGGTCTGCTTGCGGATATAATCTTCCGGCACTTTTTCTCCGTGAACTTTGGTGATCTCCAAATAATATCCGAATACCTTGTTAAAGCCAACTTTCAGGGATGGAATACCTATCCGCTCGCGCTCAGTGACCTGGAGTTGGGCGATCCATTCCTTGCCGCCGCTGCTCAGTTCACGGAGTTCGTCTAATTCATCATCTACACCGCCAAGGATGGCATTTCCCTGTTTAACCTGGGTTGGCGCATCAGGATGAATCGTCTGAGAAATAAGCGTAACAATGGAATCCGAATTGGTAAATCGTTTTATAAATGATTTGAGTGCCTTTTGACCGGCGGTACTGAGGACAGACTTCACTTCAGGGATCTGCTCCAAACTCAACCGCAGGCTATTGATCTCTTTAGGTGATACTTTACCATTATTCACGCGACCCACAATCCGCTCAATATCGGATATTTGTTTCAAGTGATCCCGAATATCTTCTAAAGCACGATTGTTCTCATGAAAGGCACCGACAATATCCAATCTGGCATTGAGGCGTTTTTTATTGGTTAAAGGCCGGTTCAGCCATTGCTTCAGCATGCGTCCCCCGCTCGCCGTCACCGTTTCATCTAAAATATCAATGAGGGTGCCGTGGGTGCCTTGAGTGGCGAGACTTTTAAATATTTCCAGATTCCGGACCGTAAACCCATCCAACCCCATGACGTCTTCATCTAACACCGGATGGATCGCTGAAATATGGTCCACGGCGCCGCTAAGGGATTCAGTCATATGATGAAATATGGTCCCGGCGGCGGTGATACCATCGGCCATGCCTTCGCACCCAAATCCTTTTAAGGATTTCACCTTTAAATGGTCCGTCAATGTCCGGTACCCTTGGTTATAATTAAAAATCCAATCCTCAACTTTGGTGATAAATGGTTTCAATTCGCGATACCAGTTTGCGGTGGAATAGACCACCGATTCACCCACTAAAATTTCACGCGGCGCAAATTTCCGCAATGCTTCTGTCAGTCGTTCAAGGGCGCATTCGCCCATAAAGAATTCACCGGTGGATTGATCTAAAATGCTATAACCGACCCCTTGTTTTCCAAAATGGAGAGCACCCAAATACTGGTTCGCTTTTTGGTCCAGGGCCTGTTCAGCGGTAATGGTCCCCGGCGTCACCACTTCGATCACTTCCCGCCTCACAATGCCTTTCGCCAACTTCGGATCTTCCACTTGTTCACAAATGGCCACACGATGTCCTGCATTCACCAACTTATGTAAATAATTATCCAGCGCATGGTAAGGAAATCCCGCTAAGGGCACATCAGCTGCAGCTCCATTAGATCTTTTCGTTAATACGATTCCAAGAATCTTGGCCGTTGTTTTAGCATCATCACTGAATGTTTCATAGAAATCCCCCATGCGAAAGAGGACGATAGCATCCTTATACTCCGCCTTCACTTCGTTGTACTGGCGCATGAGGGGCGTACCAGCATCCTTAGGCAAGGTTGTCTCCCTTCCGCCGTACATCACCATTCCGCTCGGTCAGGTCATGCTTGTCGCAATATTCCAAGAGTGGGATCGCCGTTTTCCGGCTCGTGCCGGTCATATCTTTGAAATCCGCCACTTTCATTTCTGCATTGGATGAAAAATATTGAAATAATTCATCCGTTAATTTATCCAAAACCGCCACGTGAATCCACAATCCTCGTGCCGCTTCCACCACTTTTTCTTCATCTTTCAGGATGTGAAGGATCTCCAATGCCTTTTTCGGATTTTCCACGTAGATATCTTCCGCCCGGGGAAGTTGATATTTACGCGACTTCACTGCTGATTCCAATTGATTGGCCAAGGCCGAATCTGCATGAGAGAGCACCACCGAATGGCTTTTTAGGGCATACCCCCCTTCCACATAGATCAATTCATTTTCCATGGATGCTAACATAAAGGATAGCCAATTTCCACTAAAATCAGTTTCTTCTTTTAACCGATCTTTGGAAAGGGATTTTTTATAAGGATTTTCCTCATGAAAACGGATCAATATTTTTTTAATCAATTCGATTGATCTATCGTGAGATTCTTCTGTGAATAAGAGTCCTTTTTCATTTCGGATACCTTTTTCTTTAACCCACGCTTTTACCTGTGATTCATTGGTATGAAAATGGCGGGCCCAATTTTTGAGAGATTTTGGTTTTTTCCAGTATTGATCCACGAATTGGGCAAATCGCTCTATCGGATTCTCTTTTAGAATAGTTGTCCATTCTCGGAGTGCTTTACGATTCAATTTGGGATCAGGGTCCAGCACCACGCAACCACCCATGGTTGTCATGGGTGAAAAACTACGGATAATAAAGCACTCATCCATGAGAGCCGCCACCGGTTTTTCGAGAAGAAATAACACATTTCCCGATTGACCCGCTTCTAATGGTTTCGCTAGTACCGCTTTTGCAATCACTTCCGCCGTACCAATATGAAGATGAACCCGTTGGCGGTTTTTCAATTTCCATTTTGTATCGGGAATCATGGTGACGTGGGCAATCAGTTTTTCCGTTGGATTGACCCAATTGGGTTCGGCGATGACGGCGCCGCGATAGAGGTCATCCAATTCAGTCCCGGTTAAATTGATGGCCGCCCGATCTCCCATTTTAACCGACATTGTCTCAGATCCGTGTGTTTGCATGCCTCGTACTTTGGCTTTTTGATTCCCGGGAATAATCTCTAATTCTTCCCCCGTTTTTGCTTTTCCGGACAATACAGTTCCCGTCATAACGGAACCAAAACCCGTCTTAGAGAAAACCCGATCCACAGGCAAATGAAAGAAACCCCGATCTAAACCTAATTTAACCTGTTTGGATTGATCTAAAATGGTTTCCTTGAGTTCATCAATCCCTATCCACGTTTCGATGGATGTACGCACAATAGGCGCATCTTTGAGAAATGTATCTGTAACCAGATCCTGTATCTCTAATTCCACCAGATCGATCCAGTCATTATCATCGGCTAAATCGGTTTTGGTCAGGGCGATGATGCCCTGCTTTACGCCAAGGAGTTTCAGAATGTGGAGGTGTTCTTTGGTCTGGGGCATGATGCCGTCATCAGCAGCGATGACCAGAATGGCGATGTGGATGGTGGAAACCCCCGCCACCATATTTCGGATAAATTTTTCGTGTCCGGGGACGTCAATAATGGTTATGGATCGATCCAAGTAGGCGAACCCCAGATCGATGGTCATGCCCCGAGCTTTTTCTTCAGCGAGGTGATCCGTATCCGTACCGGTGAGGGCCTTGACCAAGGCCGTCTTGCCATGGTCAATATGACCAGCTGTACCGACGACGATCTGCATTTTGTCCTATTTTAGTGGATTGCAATAATGAACGAAGTGAATTATTATGCCAATTGCATAACCCGAAATGATTTGATCCTCCCATCATTTCAATCCTTTAAGGTTTATACCACTAATGGCCCCTGCTAAATCTTTTTCTTGCCCCGGGATGACCGCTTTCATGTCAATATAAAATGTATTTCCATGGATATAGCCTACCACGGGCGTTTCCCCCGTCCTGAATTGGGCCGCCAACTTTGAAGCAGACATCCCTTTGGGCTTGAACTGAAAAGCCATGCTTTCCAACTTTTCTTCCGGGAGTGAGCCACTCCCTGCTTCCACTTCTGATTCAACAAGGAAGATACCCAGTTTGTCCACGGTTTTCTTTGGCAAATGAGATAATATCGTCTCTCCCCTTTTCGTCAGGGATTTTCTGGAAGCGGTCATGAGTGCAATGGTCAAATTGTCTTTCGACGGACCTTCATCTCCGAATGAACGCAGGGATTCTTCTAAAAAGGCCAAAGACCACTTATCGCATCGAACAGCACGGGTGATAGGGTTTTTCTTCAAGCGATTGACTAATGTCTTTTTCCCGACGATGAGCCCCGCCTGTGGACCGCCTAATAATTTATCGCCTGAGAAGGTCACGAGCCCCACGCCGAACTTCACCACATCCTGAACCAGCATATCTTTGGGGACACCTTTTTTAGACAAATCAACCAGTGCGCCGCTACCTAGATCGGCCACAACAGGAATGCGCTTCTTTTTACCCAACTGAACCAAATCAGCCACACTCACTTCGTTAGTGAATCCCCGCACCACATAATTGCTGGTGTGGACCCAGAGGATCATGCCTGTTTTTTGGGTGACGGCCTTTTCATAATCTTTCAAGTGTGTTCGGTTGGTGGAACCCACTTCTTTTAGGATGCACCCACTTTTCTTGATCACGTTAGGAATGCGAAACGACCCGCCGATCTCCACTTGTTGTCCTCGAGAGACAATGACTTCTTTCCCTTCACCCAATTCATTAAGTGCTAACAGTACCGCCGCTGCATTATTGTTCACTGCCATAGCGGATTGGGCCCCCGTGAGTGCCGAGAGCAATCCATTTACATGATCTTGCCGTTGACCCCGCGTGCCTGTGAGTAATTCAAATTCTAAATTCGTATAACCGGAAACACGTTTCGCCACCTGTTTGGCAATGGATTCTTTCATAGGTGCACGCCCTAAACCGGTATGGAGTACGATCCCTGTTCCGTTGATCACGGACTGCATATTGGGGGCCGTCAATCGATCTATTTCGGATAAAATATTTTGAGTGATCTGGGGCCGTTTTAGTTTCAGCGTCCCTTTTTTGGCGAACCTGCGGTAGGCTTCTAATTCTGTTTTAATGATATAGGATAAATATTTACTATTCAGTGATTTATATCGATCACATTCAAGTAATACTTCTGATACGGAGGGGAGTTCTTTAAGTTGGTTCTGGGACATGGGGACGGGGAAAATAGATTAATTAATTCCCCGAATCAAGCCCTTCCCGCCGCGCGTCGCATAAAGAAAGCAAACACCACGCTGGGAATGAGTAAAATCCCCATGGCGGGGAATACGGCAGCCACACCCATATTTTCTGCAATCAGTCCGCTAAAGCCCGCGGCAAAAGAGCCGATCCCGAAACTGAGGAAAAAACTGATGCCGTATCCTAATCCCCTGTTTTGGCTATGGGTGAAGCGGGCGATGAGTGTATTCCCAATGGGTTGATTGCTGAAATAAGCCACACCAAGCATTATGCCTGAAAGAATGAGCAGTAAATCCGAAGTATATCCCATGAGGAGCAAAAATGGAATATTAGCGGCGATGATAAAAATGAGTGCCGTAGGTTTATGGAATCGCTCTCCAATACGTGCGCCGACGAGTTGGCCACCCACACCGGCGATAAAGACCATAGTGGGGAAAATGCCCGCTTTCATATTGGCCGTGAGATTCGGCAGGATCGCATTGGTATTTTCCGCGAAATGGACGGGCATGAAGGTGGTGAATCCATAATAGGCCATCCCCATGAGGGCATTGGTGAGGAAATACAAAATGAGTGCGGGCTTGTTGGTGGTCTCCTCGTGGTTGGCAAATTCTTCTTCAAGGATGGCACTGCGCTTTCGATAGGGAATGGCAATAAATGTACTGATGGCCAAAATGCCGTTGAAGATCCCAAGGAAGGCATAGGCGGAACGCCATGAGATCAAAGCCGCCAAGGTGGTGGCTAATAGCGGTCCCGCTGCTGAACCGGTCGAACCGAATATGCCGTGGATAGCCATCCCTCGCGTGAGTGACTTAACACGATGTGAAATAAGCGTCAATCCCGCCGGATGATAAATACTGCAGAAAAAGCCCATAAATCCCAGGCCCACCACCATCATCTGGAATGAACCTGAGAGGGCAACTAATAGGGCCGATATAGACGAACCTGCCTGGTAAATGAGTAAAAGCTGTCGGCCGCCAAAACGTTTCTCTGCCCATCCTGCAGGGATGGCACCCAATCCAAACATGAATGCGCTCACGGTGACCACAAATCCAAGGGTATCGAGCCCCACACTGAATTCATCCCGGAGAACGGGAATCAAACTGGGCAATGCCAGCATGAGTGCATGGACCGACAAATGGCTCCCGCCGGTGATGCTCAGGATGATCTTTTCAAATCTGGTCATAAATACAAAACCCTCACCACCAAAGGTAATGAGGGTTTTGTAGAAGTTGGAAAAACTGAATTACCGTTTTTCAGTTATACGAGTGGCTTTAGAGCCGGTCAATTTCCGGAGATAATTCAGCTTGGCGCGGCGAACCTTACCGCGGCGTTTTACATCAATATTGCTGATCATGGGTGAATGGACGGGAAAAATCCGTTCTACACCAATCCCGCCGGAAATTTTTCGAACTGTGAATGTTTCCGAAATATCACTCCCTTTACGACTAATTACAACGCCTTGAAATTTCTGGACACGTACTTTCCCGCCTTCAACCACACGTACATCCACAGATACCGTATCTCCGGCACTAAATTCAGGGACGTCTGTTTTCAGTTGACCTTCCACAACCGATTTCATCTTATTCATCGTTTTGCTCCGATTCCTTTAATCCTAAATAATTTTTCCAAATATCAGGACGCCTTTTCTGCGTCCGCTCTTCCCGGCGTTTCTTTCGCCAGTTATCAATCTTTTTGTGGTGGCCCGACAATAATATATCGGGGACCGCCATGCCGTCAATTTCTCGCGGCTGGGTATAATGGGGTGCATCCAGCAGATCCGCCGCAAAGGTGTCGCTGAGGGCCGATTCCATTTTATTCAGCACCCCGGGGATGAGCCTCACAATGCTGTCAACCATAATCAGGGCAGGGATCTCTCCGCTCGTCACTACGAAATCCCCAAGGGAATATTCATGGGTCACATACTTATCAATAACACGCTCGTCTACACCTTTATAGTGTCCGCAAATGACAATCAGCTTCTCCACCCTGCTGTTCTCTTCCGCACAACCGTGGTCCCAGGGCTTTCCCTGGGGGGATGGATATATTATCCGCAGATCATCCGGTCCACCCACCGTTTCAATGGCCTGTTCAATGGCCTTGAATAAGGGCCCGGCCATCATCACCATCCCGGCGCCACCGCCGAACAGGGTATCGTCTATTTGACGATAATTCCCTTCACCATAATCCCGAAGGTTGATAATATGAAGGTCAACCTTCTCCCGCTCAACCGCCTGCCGCAGCATAGAATGCTGGACCACCGCTTCCACCAAATCGGGGACCGGCGTAATGATAGCGGTCTGCTGTTTCAATCTAATAAGCCGTCCATGGGTGTGATGGTGACTAGGCCCATCTGGATATCCACCGCACGGACAATTTCCGGTACCACCGGAATCAATACTTCCTTTTTGCCCCTTGAGATCACGTACACATCGTTGGCCGGGAGGCTCATCATATCCACCAGTTTCCCAATAATTTCCCCATTGTCAGCTACCACGGTGGCACCTAACAGCTCCGGGGAAATCATATTGATGGGATCCTCATCGGTTATGGAGGCGAATAAAAGCTGGCCGATCATGGATTCTGCTTCGTCACGAGTATTCATTCCATCGAACAGAAAACGGCGTTTCTTTTCTACACCTGTGACTTTTTCCAATTTTATATCCTGAACAAGGTTTTCATCAAATCCGATGTAAAGGGGTTTAGCTGTCACGTAGTCATCGAATTGACGCACTAATGGACGCACACCCACTTCGCCTTTCAAGCCCGCGGCACGGGTGATCTTTGCAATGGCAAAAAGTTTATTTTTCATTTCTATCAATTACTTCTAAGCGAGCGCGTTTACCGCCCTCTTTGGCATTGATGGCGAATAGTATTGTGCGAATAGCAGAAACATTTCGTCCCCGCTTACCGATCACCTTACCATAATCTCCATCGCCAACGGTGAGTTCATAAATGATACTCTGATCCGATTCAACGGTCTTAACCTCCACTTCATCCGGTTTATCCACCAGTTGTTTCACCATGGTTTCTATGAACTCTTTCATAACTATTCTCCCTTCAGTCAAAGGAGGTTATTTTTCCTCTGACTTTTCGTCTTCGCTTTTAGTTTCTTCTTCAGCAGGCGCCGCTTCCGCACCTTCTTCAGCTTGAACTTCTGCTACCTCTTTAGCAGGAGATTCATCCTCAGACGGTGCACCTGTTTCTTCTAATGCTGATTCTTCAACTGCTTCTGTTTCTGCCGGGGTTTCTTCAGCCCCCTGTTCTTCCGAGGATTCCTCAGCTACCTGTTCTTCATCAGCAGGTTCATCTGCTGGAGCTTCAGACCTTTTGTCTTCTGCTTCCGGAGCGGTTTCATCAACTGGAGATTTTTCAGCTTCTTCGGCTGGTGTTTCTTCAACAGTTTCCTCCACCGCAGGTTCCTCAGACACTTCTTCTGGAGCGTCTATCGGTTCGGTCGGCGCTTCCGGTTCTTCGATGGCGGGCACTTCTTCTTTTGGTTCTTCAGCTGCAGCTTCTTCAGCTGGCGTTTCATCAGCCGGTGTTTCTTCTTCCACCGCTTCTTCTACAGGTATTTCGGCAGTTTCCTCATCTGCCTGCGCTTCCTCAACTTCTGCCTCGGGTGTTTCCGCTTCTGCTTCAACGGCAGCTTCTGCGGCAGCGGCCTCCTCGGCCTCTACTTTCAGTTTTGCTTCAGCTTCCTGGGCTTTTTTATCCGCTTTTTCGGCCCGCTTTTTCAGCGTTTCTTCTCGGTTCAAGGCCCATTTTTTCATTTCTTTTTCAACCGCTGCTTCATCCAGGCCTTGCTGGGTAAGATGCCAGCGATGGGCCAATCCGCTGCGTTTCATTAACCCATGGGCGGCTTCAGAAGGCTGGGCGCCCACTTTCAACCATTCCATAAACCGGTCTTCTTTCAGTTCATAAGACTTGTCCGCTTCGATCGGGTTGAACCAACCTAATTCTTCGATGGCGGCCCCATCGCGGCGGTTGCGTGAATCCATTACCACTACACGGTAAAATGGTTTGTTTCGACGTCCAATACGTTTCAATCTAATTTTCGTCGCCAATTCGTCGTTCTCCTTAGTTTAATCCCATCATTTGATGTTTCATATTTTTTGGCAGTTTCATTTTGCCCATTTGTTTCATCATTTTTTTCATTTGAGCAAATTGTTTTAGAAGCTGGTTTACTTCTTGGACTGTTCGTCCGGATCCTTTCGCAATTCGGGATCGCCTTGATCCGTCAATTATTGTTGGATTTTTCCGTTCAGTTGCTGTCATAGAACTGATGATGGCTTCCGTCCAGGACAATTGCCTGTCGTCCAGGTCCAAGCCTTTCATCATTTTCCGGTTCATCCCGGGCATCATACCCATAATCTGGTTCAAAGGACCCATATTTTTTAGCTGCTTGAGCTGGTCCTTGAAATCCTCCAGGTCGAATGAGGCATCCTTCAGTTTTTTCTCCAATTGGATAGCCTGGTCCTCATCCACCACTTCTTGGGCCTTTTCCACCAGTGTGACCACATCCCCAAATCCGAGAATACGATCCACTATCCGTTTGGGATCGAAGGGCTCAAGTCCGTCGCTTTTTTCAGACACACCGATGAATTTAATCGGCACCCCAGTCACTTCCGAAATACTGACAGCGGCGCCGCCTCGGGCATCTCCGTCCAGCTTGGTAAGAATGGTCCCCGTGAGCTTTAGCGCGGCTGAAAAGGTTTCGGCTGAATTCACCGCATCCTGACCAGTCATCCCATCCACGACAAAAAGAATTTCTTTGGGAGATACCGCTTCGGCGATCTCCTGGACTTCGGTCATCATTTCCCCATCCACATGGAGGCGACCGGCTGTATCCAAGATGACCACATCAGTTTTGGTAGCTTGCGCTTCTTCAACTGCACTTTGACAAATAACTACCGGATCTCCGGCACCTTGCTCATACACCGGCACATCGATGGATTTCCCAACTTGGACCAACTGATCAATAGCAGCAGGCCGATATACATCCGCTGCGGTGAGCAAGACTGATTTCCCCTGTTTTTTAAGGAACGTTGCCAGTTTGCCGCAGGTGGTGGTTTTACCTGACCCCTGCAATCCCGCCATGAGGATGACTGCCGGTTTTTTCGAACCGAGATCTAGCGGCTTGGCGTTTTTTCCGAGAAAGGTTACTAGTTCATCGTGAATGATCTTGATGAACTGTTCCCCCGGTTTCACCGATTTAAGGACTTTTGTCCCTTCGGCACGGTTCTTCACCTGCTTCACAAATTTCTTCGCCACCTTAAAATTCACATCGGCCTCTAAAAGGACCCGACGAATCTCACGAGAGGTTTGCTGAATATTGGAATCAGTAATCTTGCCCAAACCACGAAGGTTTCGGAAGATCGAGTCGAACCGGTCTGCCAGCTGATTAAACATAAATTTTCGGCTCAATAAAAGCTGGGGAAATTAATGCACCTTTCTTCTCCAAAACAATAAAGAAAGCGAATAGAATTTTACCCTATTTTCTACCATGAAATACAGAATCTCCCTCACCCTTATGTGTGAATTGGATCAGATTCTTAAAATAAATGAAACTGCCAAAATACCTTCCGTTCTTCAACAGCCTTTTTCTTTTCGACTGAAAATAAATCGATTTCAAAGGTATACCATCCGGCGTCACTAATTACTTTTCCCCTAACAACAAATTCAACCCCCAGCATATTAGCGATTTCAATAACACATGAATCGCTCCGACAAGTGTCATCTGCCAACCCTCTTTCGGATATAATTTCTTCTGCAGTCTCTCTTGACACCAGCGCTTGGACGGCATTGGTCTTTTCCAGTTCCATTACAAAACGATCCGTTAACACTTGTGCTTCAAGCTGGGTTAGGCCTGTGGCTGTAAAACCCAAGACGGCCATGGTGCTGAATGATGTATCTTGTGGCAGAAATGATGTAAATTAAAAAAGAATTTGAAAAGAAGGAGAGATTTCATGAGAAATAAGGATTATCCGTTTTTTA
>CEPV01063856.1_pt1 | contig 40613 bp, 34 predicted proteins | sample 530451 | NCBI WGS metagenome assembly CEPV01 (sample SAMEA2620097, study PRJEB7988) | marine metagenome | isolation source: saline water (ENVO:00002010), including
TTGCCGCCGATATCCTCGACCGCGAGGTTGACGGCATCCTGCATGTCCTTACCGATGACAGCCGCCCCGGTGGTCAGTGTCGTAACAAAGCCGATCTTGACCTTGTCAGCCGCACTGGCTGGCAAAGCCAGGAGCGCAACGACAACCGACAGTAAAGTAATTCGAAGTTTCATCTCTTTGCCTCCTGGAGAATCCGCCCGATATCAAGGCGGTGTTTGTGATTACGAAAAACATCATGGATAAGCGCAGCCATCCAGCGGTAACGGCCCTGACCGCACTCGCGATACAGCAATTTCCCAACATCGAGCAGGGTTTTCCACTTTAACGGTATCAGCAAACCACTGCAACATTGCCTCCACAAACCCGAGGTCGGTTTTCTTCAGCTTGACCGCAGTCGATCATGGGCGGATCGCGAGAGACTGGAGAAAGGCACAGCAGGCACTCAGCGTTGCGTCAGGCTGATCGCGGTATACCGAGTGACCGCAGTCCGCAAACAGCTGGCGCTGGGTCGGCCCCCGAACCCCGGACTCAATGGCCCGCAACTGTGCCAGAGTCCCATATTGATCTTTATCTCCCTGGAGCATCAACACGGGCACCGTAATCTTGGGTAGATAGTGCTCAATATTCCACTGGCGAAAATGAGTATGCAGCCAGATATCATTCCAGCCCCAAAAGGTCTGATCGACGGAATCGCCGTGGTACCGCGCAAGGCGCTCAGACAAGTCGGTACTGCGGTACAGTTCGGCCGCCTCACTGATACTGGCAACACTCAGTGGCTCAACAAATACATGCGGTGCCAGCAGGATCATTGCCTTGATGCGAGTACCGACCTCGCTGCCGGCATGAATCAACGCGATCGATCCACCATCACTATGACCAACCAGAATGGCCGACTTAATGCCGAAAGTGTCCAGCACTTGTGGCAGCACTTTCTGAGCTTCGTCGTGCATATAGTCGCTGCGCCGCGGCAAAACGGCTGCATCTGACCCGCCATACCCAGCGCGACTGTAATTGAGTGCACCCAAGCCGGTAACCGCAGCCAGTTGTTGCGGGAAATCCCGCCACATCTGCACGCAACCCAGGCCTTCGTGCAGGAATACCAACGTCGGCGCCTGCGCTGACGGCGAGGGGCCCAGCCACTGGAATTCCAGAGCACAACCCTGGATCCGTATCTTGTCGGTATGCTGAGACACTGCTACAGGCCAAGTTGCTCACGCAACCAGTAGCGACGGACCTTGCCCGTTGCGGTGCGGGGTAATTCATCCAGAAATTCGATCCAGCGCGGATATTTGTAGGGCGCCAGGTGCTCGCGGGCAAAACGCTGCAGCGTATCAACCGCAACGTCACCTGCCAGAGTCGAGTCTTTGAGCACAACAAAAGCCTTGGGCTTGATCAGACCACCTGCATCTGGCTGCCCCACCACTGCGCATTCCGCCACCAGAGGATGTCGAATCAGCAATGATTCCAGTTCATAGGGCGAGACCCAGATACCCCCGACCTTTAGCATGTCGTCACTGCGGCCGCAGTAACGATAGGCGTGATCCGGACCAACAAAAAACTGATCGCCGGTCCGAGTCCAGGATCCAACAAAGGTCCGGATACTTTGTGCCCGACGGTTCCAGTAACCCGCGCCAGCACTTGGACCGGCTACCATTAATTCACCTACCTCGCCGGGCGTAACTGCGGTTCCCGTATGATTCACCAACCTGATTTGATACCCGGGCACAGCAACACCGGTCGTACCATAACGGACCTGTCCCGGCCGATTACTGAGAAAAGTCTGCAGCATTTCGGTGGTGCCCAACCCGTCGATAAGCTCACGACCGGACAACGCCTGCCAGCGTTGTCCGATTGACTCTGGAAGCGGTTCACCGGCTGAGACGTACAGGCGCAGTGTAGCCAGTAATTCCGCCTCCCCGACGCCGACGATGTTCAGGAGATTATGGTACAGCGTAGGTACACCGCAGAACACGGTTGGACGATGCTGATCAATAACGGTGAGCACGTTCTGGGCTGTTGGCCGGCCTGCGCTCACGATGGAAGTCGCACCAACCGCGAACGGAAAACTCATGCTATTACCGAGGCCGTAGGCAAAAAACATCTTTGCCGCAGAAAAAACACGATCAGACGGGCCGATCCCCAATACTTTCTGGCCAAACAGCACTGCGGTCTGAATCAGGCTGCGATGCAGGTGTACAACGGCTTTCGGGCTGCCGGTCGAGCCCGAGGTATAAAGCCAGAACGCAGTATCGTCCGCCGTGGTTGCAGCTGCCTTAAGTTCCACCGGGGCCGTTGCCATCAACCGCGCCAGATCACCGGCCCCACACCGGCCGGCATCTACCGTCAGCAGCCGACAGGGTAATGACTGCTGGTAAAGCGTACTCTCAAAATGACGGATTCGCTCTGGGTCGGCCGCTAATACCCGTGGTCGACTGTCACTGATCAGGCCTGCGTAATCATCCTGGGCTAACGAGGGGTTGACCGGAACGGGTACCGCCCCGATCTTGACTGCACCCCAAAAAAGGGATGCAAGATCAATCCCGCTATCCAGGCACAGCAACACTCTCTGCTCCATCCCGGCGCCGGCTTCCCGCAAGACATGGCCGGCCTGATTGACACGCTGACACAGCTCCCGATAGGTGTAACAGCCACTATCGTCGATCAACGCAATCTGCTCACCACGCCCTTCAACTACGTTGCGATCAATGAACTCCAGCGCCGCGTTATAAAGCCGGGGCACCTCGATCTGAGGCGGGTCAGCCGCGACATTAATTCGTGCAAACAGACCCCCCCGATGGATCATGGTGCTATCTGACAGGAATACCTGGCCGTGGGCCGGAGCTGCGCCGCCAGTAAGCAACGCCTGGATAACGGTGACAACGGGAAGCACCTGTACTTTTCGAAAGATCGACACATTTTCTTTTCGAAAACCGTTGTGCCGTTCAGGACTGACGCAGCCGAAAGCGCTGAATCTTGCCAGTCTGTGTTTTGGGTAATTCTTTGACGAATGTCACCGAGCGAGGGTATTTGTACGGGGCGATAGTCGCCTTGACGTGCTCCTGCAACTGCTGTGCGGTTGCCTCTGTTTGCGCTGCCTCCGGAACAAGCACCACATAAGCCGCCACCCGTTGACCTCGATCAGGATCCGGTTGTCCAATCACAGCACATTCGGCAACAGTGGGATGAGCCAACAGGGCCGCTTCGACTTCTGGCCCGGCGATGTTGTAGCCCGATGAGATGATCATATCGTCAGTTCGGGCCATAAACCGGAAGTGGCCAGTTTGGTCCCGGGTAAAAGCATCGCCGGTCAGGTTCCAGCCGTCGCACACGTAAGCCTGCTGACGTTCGTCATTGAGATAACGACAGCCCGTCGGACCCCGCACAGCCAGTCGACCAATTTCTCCGGGCCCGACCTCGTTCATCTGCCCGTCAACCACCTTAGCCTGGTAACCACCGACCGGCAGCCCGGTGACACCGGCTGCAGCCTGGTCGAGACGGCTGCTGATAAAGATGTGCAGCAACTCGGTCGTACCGATGCCGTCCAGAATGGGCACCCCAGTCCTTTCCCGCCAGGCCTGAAAAGTCGGACCCGGCAGGGTCTCCCCAGCCGATACCGCGATGCGCAGTGACGACAAGTCAGCGCCCTGGTCGACCGCAGCCAGCATGGCGCGGTAGGCAGTGGGCGCGGTAAAACAGATAGTCGCTCGGTGGGATTGAATAATCTCAACCAGATTGGGCGGCGAAGCATCTTCCAGAAGCACCGCCGTCGCACCATGGCGTAAGGGAAAGATCGCCAGCCCGCCCAGGCCAAAAGTGAATGCGAGTGGTGGTGAGCCGACAAACACATCTTCCGGGTCGACCCTAAGTACCTCCCGGGCGTAGCCATCTGCTATAGCAAGCAGGTCCCGGTGAAAGTGCATGGTCGCTTTTGGGCTGCCGGTTGTACCCGAAGTGAATGCCAGCAAGGCGACATCATCTCTGCCCGTATCAACGGCTTCATACACCACGGGTTGATCGAGGGCGAGCCGGTCCAGTTCTGCATCATGATTGGCTGTACCATCAAAGCCAATCACCTGGTCCAGCCAACGGCTGTCTTTGGCGCAAGCGATCAATTCATCCATCATCCGGGTATCACACAGCGCCAGTCGGATCTCGGCCATATCCACAATCTGCCCAAGCTCGCCAGCGCGAAGCAAAGGCATGGTGTTGACTGCAACTGCACCGACTTTGGTGATCGCCAGCCAGCAGGCCACCATAGCCGGGTTGTTGCCCGAACGGATCAATACCCGGTTTCCCGGTACCACGCCGTAGCATGCGCTTAATACATGGGCCAACCGGTTACTCCAGTCGGTCAATTCCTTATAGGTACGGTGTCGACCATGCCCGACCAGAGCATCCTGATCGCCAAAGCCATTGGCAACCATGCGGTCGGTGAGTTCGACCGCGACATTCAGGTGCTCGGGGTATTGAAACTGGGGCTGGTCGTACAGGAAAACCGGCCATTGCTCCGGTGGGGGCAAGTGGTCCCGGGTAAAGCTGTCGATATGTGCCGAGGGTCCAAGTGTCTGCATAAAATTGCCCTGCCTGCCGCTGATCGGCGTCGACAATACGTTTTTATCCGACCCGTTCAAACACCAGCGCCAATCCCTGACCCACACCCACACACATAGCGCATAGACCGTAGCGCCCCTGCTCACGCCGGAGTTGGTTAAGTGCCGTGGTCACCAGCCGGGCTCCACTCATGCCCAGCGGATGGCCCAGCGCAATAGCACCGCCATTGGGATTGACTTTTGGGGTGTCGTCTTCCAGTTGCAACTGGCGCATCACTGCCAATACCTGGGCGGCAAACGCCTCATTGATCTCGATGACATCCATCTGCCCCAGCGTGAGACCTGCCTGCGCCAGCACCCGATTCACCGCAGGCACCGGACCCATGCCCATCAACCGTGGCAAAACCCCGGCGCTGGCCATGGCCAACACCCGGGCCCGGGGCTGCAGGTTGTGACGCCTGGCCGCATCCTCTGAAGCCAGAATCATTGCACAGGCGCCATCGTTAATGCCTGCGGCATTACCGGCAGTAACGCTGCCGCCATCGCGAAACGGCGTTGGCAAGGCGCCGAGATTCTCAAGCGTAGTGTGTGGACGGGGGTGTTCATCACGATCTACCACAGTCGGCTGAGCGCGCCGCTGTGGCACACTGACCGGCACGAGCTCCTCCGCCAGCACGCCGTTTGCAATCGCCGCGCCAGCCCGCTGCTGGCTACGCCATGCGAAAGCATCCTGATCCGCCCGTGAAATACCGTACTCACTGGCCACGTTTTCGGCGGTCTCTGGCATAGAGTCAGTGCCGTAAAGCCGCTCCATCTGCGGGTTGATAAAACGCCAGCCGATGGTGGTATCGTAAATCTGCGGCTGGCGGCTGAACGGGGCCGTGGCTTTGGGCATCACCCACGGTGCCCGCGACATCGACTCTACGCCCCCGGCGACCAGCCACTGGGCCTCACCGGTGCGAATGGCCCGGGCGGCCTGGCCGACCGCCTCCAATCCTGAAGCACATAATCGATTAAACGTGACTCCCGCTACGTTTTCTGACAGTCCGGCCAATAACGCAGCCATTCGTGCAACATTGCGGTTATCCTCCCCCGCCTGATTGGTGCAACCATAATAAACCTCCTCAAGCGTCATCCAGTCAGCCTGGGGATTGCGTTCTATCAGCGCCCTGATCGGGATCGCGCCAAGGTCATCTGTGCGTACCGACGCCAACGCCCCACCGTAGCGGCCAACCGGGGTGCGCACGGCGTCACAGATATAGGCATCGATCACTGACTCACCCACATTGGCCGGGGACAGGGTGTCAACTGAGCGGGGTCAGTCATCGCTCTCATCTTGCGCGCGCAGCTTAAAACGCTGAATCTTTCCTGTGGCCGTCTTGGGCAATTCGTCGATAAATTCTATCCATCGCGGGTACTTGAAAGGCGCCAGCCGCTGTTTCACGAAGGCCTGCAGTTCGGTGACGAGCGCCGCAGAGGCGATGACACCTTCTTGCAACACGACCACCGCCTTGGGTTTGACCAGTCCCTGTTCGTCCTGTTGACCCACTACCGCTGCCTCGAGTACCCGACTCTCAGCAAGCAACGCATTTTCAACCTCGAACGGTGATACCCAGATTCCACCCACTTTGAGCATATCATCGGTGCGACCGCAGTAACGGTAGTAGCCTTCCTCATCGAGAAAATACTTGTCGCCGGAGCGGGTCCATTCACCCTGAAAGGTGTTCAGACTCTTATCACGCTGATTCCAGTAACACGACGCGCTTGAGGGGCCACGAACCAGTAATTCACCGATTTCACCTGTGGCCACCTCAACATCATACTCATCCACAACCCGCAGTTCATAACCCGGTACCGGCTTGCCGGTACTTCCATAGTGCACATCATCGGGCCGGTTGCTGAGAAAAATATGCAGCATTTCCGTACTGCCCAGCCCGTCGAGTATCGGGACTCGGAAACGCCGCTCCCACTCGTGGCTGACCTCTTCCGGCAGGGCCTCACCTGCCGAAACACACAGGCGCAGTTGATCAGATACACGGGTCTGGTCGTTGCCAGGCTCCGCGAGGATCGCGCCATACAGAGTGGGGACGCCGTAGAAAATAGTAGCGGCGCACTGCTTGAGCCGGTTCAGAACTGCATCGGGTGTTGGCCGTTCTGCCAGCAGCACTGCAGTAGCACCTACGTGCAATGGAAAGGACATCGCGTTGCCCAATCCGTAGGCGAAGAACAGCTTTGCTGCCGAGAACACGATGTCGTCCTCGCGGATGCCCAGCACACCCTTGCCATAAAGATGCGCCGTTTGCACCAGGTCAGAATGGCGGTGGACCGCCCCCTTGGGCGTGCCGGTGGATCCAGAGGTGTAAAGCCAGAATGCCGTGTCGTCACAGGTGGTCGGAGCCGGCTGGGTCACAACTGGGCCTGCCGCCAGGAGCTCGTCCAGAGCCGGGTGATCGCCGCTATCGCCGCCCGCCACAATCACCTGCTTGAGCAAGGCATGCTGCGCCAGGTGCCCGGCGAACCCATCGTACAGTGCCGAGCTCACCACCAGTGCACGGGCCCGGCTGTCATCCAGCATATAGGTATAGTCCTGCGCAGTCAGCAGCGTGTTGACCGGAACCGGTACCAGCCCAGCTTTGATCGCCCCCCAAAACACCACGGGAAAATCGATTGTATCCAGCAGGCACAAGAGCACGCGCTGTTCAGGCTCCAAACCGAGTTGTAAGAGTGCACCCGCAGCACGGTTGACCCTTTCGACCAACTCGGCATAGGTATAACCGCCCTGTTCATCAATCAAGGCAATCTTATCGGCACGGCCTTCGTCGAGATGGCGATCGATAAAATGGGTAGTCGCGTTGTACCTGCGCGGCAATTCCAGCGGGTATGGTGTCCTGCTACTCATGTCCTTACTCCATGGTTTGGTTTTGCTCATCCCCGAATCCCAGTGTGAATCGTGTGATTTATTCGGGAATGACCGCAGTCGCCTCAATCTCGACCTTGCCCCCTTCCTCGACCAGGCCCGCCACCTCAACCAAGGACATCGCCGGATAGTGCGGCCCGATGACACTGCGGTAGGCCTCGCCAACGGCCTGGGATTGCGCCAGGTATTCCTGCTTATCGGTGACGTACCAGGTCATTCGGGTAATGTGTTCGGGCAAAGCGCCCGCTTCCGTCAGAACTGCTACGACGTTTTTAAGTGCCTGCTCAACCTGGTCACTAAAACGCTCGCTGAGGAATGTCTCGCTCTCATCCCAACCCACCTGGCCGGCAATGAACAATAACTGGCCCTGGGCCAACACGCCATTGGCGTAACCTTTTGGCCGAGGCCATCCTGGCGGCTGCACAGTCTTCATACACTCTACTCCTGTTGCTTGGTGTCTCTTAGATAAAGTTCCATAGCCTGGCGAACATCCTGCGGAATCGGGATCGCCGTAACCGGTTGGGTCAAGACCACCCAGACCATCGTCAATTGTGCGTCAACACACAGTTCACCCAGATGGCGACCCTCCAATACCAATGTAAATGAGCAGCGCCCAAGTTTCAGCACCCCAAGCTCGAAGGTGATCTGTTCCCCCAGATGGTTCGCTCGGCGAAAACGACACTCGCTATCGACAAGCGGAATCCCATTGCCCCACTCTTCGTGTAAGCGATGAAATGAGCAACCCAGGGCCTCGTCGAACCATTGCTCAACAACCTGGTTAAACATTTCGAAATACCGGGGGTAAAAAACGATCCGAGCCCAGTCAACGTGCTGGAAATTGACATTAATATTGGTGGTGTATCTCACTGCGGCGGCTTCTCCCGTCTATATGTTGCGGCTACCGTACCGTGATCTCTGATGCAGCCCTAGCGGGGGCCAGGGACCTGAAACTCTGATTCCAGATAATCCAGTTTACAGATCGCCTCCTCGCTGGATTCCTGATACGGATCTCGCTCACCCTGATAGAGCACCCCAACAAAAAAGTTATCGTCGGTGATAAGCCGCCTCGCCGCCCGGACCGGATCGGCGGTTGCTTTGACCGGAGCCGGGCGCACCATTTTTTTCCACTTGCGCTGCTCTGGCTGGAAAGTGAGGCACGGGCTCAATACCTGTACAAAGGAGAAACCTGGGTGGCGAATCGCCTCGACCAAGATATCAGCGGCACCCCGGGGATCACTACTGCTCGCACGGGCAAGGAAATTCGCGCCCGAGCCCAGCGCCAGCAACAGGGGAAGAAAAGGATTCATGCCCGGGCCGCCCGGAGTCAACTGACTGAGGTCCCAATCCGGATTAGTCGTCGGTGAGGCTTGGCCTTTGGTCATGCCGTAGACTTGATTATCCATCACGATGTAGGTGATATCCGCGTTGCGGCGACAGGCATGCAGGAAATGATTTCCGCCTATGGCAAAACCATCACCATCCCCACCGGCTACCAGCACTGTGAGTTCAGGCCGTGCCAGTTTAAGCCCAGTGGCAAGGGGTAATGCGCGGCCATGAACACCATGAAAGCCATAGGAGTTGAGGTAGGCTGGTATCCGAGAGGAGCAACCGATACCCGAAACCACGGCCACCTCCTCGGGGGGTACCTGCAATATAGCCAGAGCCCGGGCAATGGAGGCCAACACCCCGAAATCCCCACAACCGGGACACCAGATAGGTTTGATATCGGACTTGTAGCATTCCATCGAAAACGCCTGGCCCGGCTTACCCTTCATGACGAGTCCCATTGTTGCAGCCAGGTGGCGATCTCGACCGCTAGAATCGGCACAGGCCCTGGACGGCAGAAAGATCTCGTCGGCACTGACAGATCGTAACAGGACTTCAGATAACGATAGAACTGGCCCCCATGGCTTTGCTCGACTATCAGAATACGCTTTACCCCGTGCAGCATCTTGGCCATCGGTCCAGGCTGTTCCGGCGCCAGCAACCGTAATGCGATGAGCCGCAAACCCCCGTCGAACTCCGGCGAACGTGCAAGCAGATCTCGTGCTGCCCCGACCGTCGCACCCCAGGTAATGATGGCAGTCGAGCCTGCGCCCTCTACATCAGCCCAGTAGTCACCATAGTCAAAATCGGCCAATTTGTTGCATCGCTTGTCCAACTGATGCAGGTGGTTGCCGGCGGCGACCGACGGGATACCGGACTCGTCGTGCTCCAGGCCTTCCGCTGTGTACTGACCACCGGGCATCCCTGGGAGCGTCATGGGTGACACGCTATCAGCTGTCAACTGGTAGCGTTGATACGTATCATCAGCCTGGTCCGGAATCTTGCGTTCCGTTGCCCATTCACGGGGCGCCGGCTTGCTGTCTATCACACGGGTCTGGCCCAAAGCCTGATTCGACAGTACGATGGCCGGAGCCTGCAGCCACTCAGAAAGTGTTACAGCCCAATGGGTGGTATCAAGGCAATCATTGACTGAGGTCGGGGCAATCACCAGGTGCGGCGCATCACCGGGCAACCCGTGCAATGCAATATTGAGATCGCTCTGCTCAGACTTGGTGGGTATGCCTGTGGCGGGTCCGCCACGCATGACATCAATGACAACGATGGGTACCTCGGCCGCAACGGCCAGGCCGATCGACTCCATCATGAGTGCCAGACCCGGTCCCGATGTCGCGGTGATCGCCGGCACCCCACCGAAGGACGCCCCTATGATCTGATTTACCGCGGCCAGTTCGTCCTCTGCCTGCATGAACACTCCGCCGAGCTTGGGCAAGGCCAACGCCAACCATTCCAGGACTTCAGTAGCAGGAGTGATCGGATAACCTGCGGCGAAACGCACACCACCCCGCAATGCCCCCAGTGCTGCCGCCTGATTGCCCGTGATGGACCAGCGCTCGGCCTGGGACGGGGTCGGCGCCGAAGGTAAGTCCAGGCTAGGGACGGGCAATGCGGCTGCAATCCCGGCATCGACTCCCGCCATCCCGGTAACAAAGCGCCTGTCACCGTGAAAGGTTTTCTCCAATGTCCGCTCGACGGATTCGCGACTCAGTCCTGCCAACTGGGCCGCGACACCCAGGGCAATCATGTTCGTCCGTGTCCCACCGGCCTGGGCCGCCAATTCCTTGAAAGGCATCGCCAGGTAATGCGCCCCGCTATCACGAATGCGCTCGGGCACCTCTCCCTGTGCGGGGTCACTGATGACCATGCTGTGCCGGTTCAGCACCATCTCATCGGCAAAACGGGAGATGTTTTTCCAGTCGAGCGCCAGAAGCAGGTCGCAGTGGGCGGCCTCTGACCGAATCGGACGTGACGACAGGCAAACCGTGGCCGCGATCTCCCCGCCGCGAATCTGCGGCCCACTGGACCTGCTCAGACGCGCAAACCAGCCGGTCAGGCCAGCCGCCTCCAACAGTATGTTTCCGACGGTTACCACCCCTGCGCCGCCACTGCCGGCCACAGTGATCGATAGTCTTTCCTGAATCATCGGCTGGTGGGTTTAGCGGTTACTGGAACTATCTTGCAATATTGCGATTTTATGAAATATAGTACACTTTCCCGTATTATGTGTATATAGTCTATGGTATTCAGGTTAGTCAGAGTTCTCAGTGCCCTGGCCAGATTCTGACCACTGCGTCCAAACCATTTGCTCATCGGGAGCGCGCGACCGTTATGACAACTGCCGCATACAGTTGGGTTTTTTCCGCCCCAGGCGAACCATTACAGCGTACGCCCCTGACCCTGTCCCCACCCCCGCCCGGGCAGGTCACCGTCGAAATCGCCGGCTGCGGCGTATGTCACACAGATCTGGGCTACTACTACGACGGGGTTAAGACTAATCGGGCGTTACCCCTCGTGCTCGGCCACGAGATCAGTGGACGCGTCATCGCCGCTGGTGACGGGGCGACGTCGTGGCTCGACCGGGCTGTTATCGTGCCCGCTGTGATCCCCTGTGGCCAATGCGGCCTGTGCCAGCGGGGCAAAGAAACGATCTGCCGGTCTCAACAAATGCCAGGCAATGATATCGACGGCGGGTTTGCCAGCCATATTCAGGTCCCGGCACACGGTCTGTGCGAGGTAGACCTTAACCGACTTGAACAGGCCGGGCTTACCTTGCCCGACCTCGCGGTTGTGGCCGATGCCGTGACCACCCCATATCTGGCAGCCATGCAGGCACAGGTCCAGTCTGGCGATCTCGTCATCGTCATTGGTGCTGGCGGAATTGGCAGTTACGCGGTTCAGATTGCCAGTGCTCTGGGCGCACATGTTGTGGCAGTCGATATCGACAGCACCCAGTTCGACCTGCTTGAATCCCATGGTGCAGCCCTGACGCTAGACGCCCGCAAAGTTGAGGGCCGCGAATTGAAGAAAGTGATTCGCACCTTTGCCCGTGAGCAGCACCTCGCCGATACCGAATGGAAAATATTTGAGTGCTCGGGCACTGGCGCCGGGCAGCAGAGCGCCTTTAGCCTGATGAATCACGGCGCCACTCTGGCCGTCGTCGGATTCACCATGGAAAAGTCTCCGTTCCGCCTTTCCAATCTCATGGCCTTTCATGCCAAAGCATTAGGCAACTGGGGCTGCCCCCCATCACTGTACCCGGCCGCCCTGGATCTTATTCTCACCGGCAAAGTGGCACTTGGCCCATTTATAGGACAACACCCGCTTGACGAGATCAATGAGATTTTCGCAGCGGCACATGATCATCGCCTGGATCACCGGGCAATCCTGGTTCCCTGATCTGATTCTGATATATGAGGAAATAACAATGAGTGACACGATTGAAACTGTGGTTGCCCAAACAGCGCCAGAGACCCTGGTCGATCATACCTTGAGCGGTGGAGAAGCCGCACCCGGTGTGACCTTTGAAAAGCGTCCTGCAACGACATTGGATGGGACCTCGGTCGAGGGCCTGTACAACGCCTGGATTACCCTGGACAACCCGGCCCAATACAACTCGTACACCACTGAAATGGTCAAAGGTGTTATCCACGCCTTTGGCCGGGCGTCCACCTCCCGGGATGTCAATGCGGTCGTGTTTACCGGTTCGGGCGATAAGGCTTTCTGCACCGGTGGCAACACCAAGGAATATGCCGAGTACTACGCGGGCAACCCCCAGGAATATCGACAATACATGCGTCTGTTCAATGATATGGTCTCGGCAATCCTCGGCTGTGATAAGCCGGTCATCTGCCGTGTCAACGGGATGCGCATTGGCGGCGGTCAGGAGATCGGCATGGCCTGCGACTTTTCCGTAACCCAGGATCTTGCCCTTTTCGGGCAGGCCGGCCCCAAACATGGATCTGCCGCCATCGGTGGCTCAACCGACTTTCTGCCGGTCATGATCGGTTGCGAACAGGCGATGGTTTCCGGAACCCTGTGTGAACCATTTTCAGCGCACAAGGCCTACCGGCTGGGCATATGCTGCGAGATTGTCCCGGCACTTAAGGTTGACGGGGAATTCCGACCCAACCCCATGGTAGTGACCGACCGGATGCTGGACGAATTCGGCCAGATCATTCACGGTGAATTCCTGCAGGGTGAGGAACGCGTACAGGCCAAGCAGATACTTCAATCAGGACAGGTGGATCTGAGTTTGCTGGACAAAAAGGTCGAACAGCTTTGCGCCAAGCTGCTGCTCACCTTCCCCGAGTGCATGACCAAGAGCGTCGAGGAACTACGCAAATCCAAGCTGCAGACATGGAACCGCAACAAAGAAAACTCAAGAGCCTGGCTCGCACTGAACATGATGAACGAGGCGCGGACGGGCTTTCGCGCCTTCAACGAGGGTACCCGTGAAACTGGGCGGGAAATTGATTTCGTCGCGCTGCGCCAGGCACTGGCCAAGGGAACACCCTGGACAGTGGAATTAATCGAAAGCCTGATGCCAGGCCAAGGGAAATGACAACGCCGCCCATCAAGGTCTCATGGGGGCGTGATGCTGGCTTACTGACACTAACGCTCGCTCGCCCCAAGAGCAATATCATCGACCAGGCTATGGTCGGGGCTCTGCAAACTGCGCTTGAGCAGCACGCCCACGAACCGACCCTGCGCGCCATTCTGCTCCAGGCTGAGGGCCCCCACTTCAGTTTCGGCGCCAGTGTTGAAGAACACCTGCCGGGTGAATGCGAACAAATGCTGAAATCCCTGCATCGACTGGTACTGACTCTGCTCGATTCACCAACACCGGTGCTGGCCGCCATCCAGGGACAATGCCTGGGAGGCGGCCTGGAACTCGCCTGTACCGCAAGCCTGGTGTTCGCCGCCCCGAATGCCGCACTGGGTCAGCCCGAGATCCAACTTGCCGTGTTCGCACCAACGGCATCCTGCCTGCTTCCCGAACTGATTGGTCCGGCGGCCGCCAGTGATCTGCTTCTCTCCGGCCGCACCATCAGTGGTGCGGATGCAAAGGCCTGCGGGCTGGTGACTGCCCTGGATGATGACCCGGCAGCGTCAGCCCTGGCCTATTTTGATCAGCATCTGGCTCCGCGCAGTGCCAGCAGCCTGAGACTCGCCACCCGTGCGGCCCGTGCCGACCTGGCCAGTCGGGTAAGGACCCGGCTGGCTGTGATGGAACAATGGTATCTGGATGAACTGATGACCACTCACGATGCCGTCGAAGGACTGGAGGCATTCTTGCAGAAACGACCGCCGCGATGGCAACACCGCTAGATTTGCATTTCCTAACCTGCATCCCCCGCGCTCTACAAGGTCAACGGTGAAGACACTGTTCGATTTCACGGACACCCACGCGATCGTCACCGGGGGTAATCGGGGCATCGGCGAGGAAATCAGTACCCAGTTACAACAGTGCGGCAGTTTTGTACATATCTTTGACTATGAGCCCAGCACTACTCCAGCCGGGGTTAATTCTGAATGGCACCCAGTGGATGTCCGCGACCCGGACTCGGTGGCTAACGCGGTTGCCCGCCTGCCCGAGAACACGACCCTACTGGTCAATAACGCGGGTATTACCCGTGACCGCACCCTGGGAAAAATGAGCGACGATGAGTGGCATGATGTGCTGGCTGTGAACCTGACCGGGGCGTTCAATGTCATACGTGCCCTGGCGCCACGATTACGTGCTGTCGGTCGCGGTCGAATCGTCAACATCACCTCCATCAACGGCCTGCGCGGCAAGTTCGGTCAAGGCAACTACTGTGCGGCAAAAGCCGGCCTTCTCGGTTTGACCAAAACAGCGGCTCGTGAGTTCGGACCCCACGGGATTACCGTAAATGCTGTGGCCCCAGGTATGGTAATGACACCCATGTCCCGAAATCTGCCCCCGGAAATAATCGACGGAGCACTTTCCGAGACCACACTTGATTGCCTGCCCGAGCCGGCCGATATCGCCCATGCTGTGTTATTTCTTCTCTCCGACGCAGCCCGTATGATCACCGGTGAAGTACTGCGCGTGGATAGCGGCCAGTACATCTAGCGAAACCAGAGATCCAGGCGGTGGTCTTCACCCACGCTTCACACCACCATGGGCAGGAAGAGGCTTTTCTGGCCCGCCTCGGCCAGCGGATCCGCAACCTGCGCTTGCGCATGGGAATAACACGCACGCAATTATCTGATTACTCGGAGATTTCCACTCGTTATCTCGCACAGATTGAAACCGGCAAAGGCAACCCTTCCATCCGGCGATTGCGCCAACTGGCAGCAGCCATGCAGGTTCCGCTATCCGAACTGGTCTGTACCCAACCACTGCAGGATCGCGACCGCAGCCTGCTGTCAGAGCGACTGGCCGCGCTTAGCCCGGCGCAGTTGCGTCAGGTCGGCGATTTTATCGACCATCACATAGACGGCCATGTGCACAAACAGGGGGGCTTTGCTCTGCTTGGTGTGCGGGGGGCTGGTAAAAGCACCCTGGGGATGGCCCTGGCTGAGAAAACCAGTCGGCTTTTTGTCCGCTTGACCGAAGAAACAGAGAAGGATGCCGGTATGTCTACCGACGAAATTCATGCACTGTCGGGCCAGGCGGCCTACCGACGTGCGGAACAACGCGCCCTGGTGCGCATCCGCCAACAACACGAAGGTATCATTCTTGAAGCCGGCGGCGGTATTATCAATGATCCGGTAAGTTTCAATTATCTGCTGACCCATTACGTTACGATCTGGCTTCAGGCCCGCCCGGAGGATCATATGCAGCGGGTTCTGGCACAGAAGGATTTTCGACCGATGGAAGGCAACCCGGAGGCCCTGGCTGACCTGACAGAGATGCTGAACGAACGCGAACCCTATTACCAACTCGCTGACGTCATCATTAATACCAGTGAACTATCGGAGCCGGCCTGCATCCGCCGCTTACTGGAAATTGTTCGCCTTCAGCCAGGGAAACCGAGTCACAGGCCATGATCGATATCCATGAGCGGGTCAGGCGTCTGTGCGAACGATCTCACGATAAGCCGCAATTTGCGACCCAGGGCGCTACGCTGTTTGTCGATCTTCAGCACCGTGAAACCCGCCAGGTTTTTCTCCCAAAAGTGATCTTTCAGCATTTTCTGGGAGGCCGAGGCGCCAACATGGCACTGCTGTATAACCTGCTCCCGGAAGGGTTGGATCCGCTGGACCCACAAGTGCCACTGATCTTTGGCGCCGGAGTGCTGACCTCACTGATCCCCGGAGCACCCCGCGGAAACGTTAGCGGCGTAGCTCCAGACAGTGACGCCATTCTCGATAGCAACGCTGGTGATTATTTCCCGTCATTTATGCGCCGCCAGGGTATTGACCATATTGTGCTTTACGGGCGATCGCCTGGTTGGACGCTGCTCAAACTGGACCAAGGCGCGGCCGAGTTTCTGGATGGGGATGGCTATCAGGGTCTGGATAACATCGCACTCACAACCGCGATCGAACGGGACTTCGTCTGCCAGGAAGGCCGGGATATGGCAATGGCCCGGATCACTCGGGCAGGTGAGAATCTCGTTTTGTGCGCCGGAATTATGGCGGGGCCCAAGTCTATCTGGGCACGCGGCGGTGCTGGGGCCAAGATGGGCGCCTTGGGGCTCAAGGCAATCCTGATCCTGGGCCGTCCGGTTACTGTGCCGATGGGTGACGATTACCGGGCCTCGAGTAAAGCTATCGGCCGCAAGATCCTCAGTACCAGTGTGACCCGTAAAGCCTTGAAGACAGTCGGTACACCGTTTCTCTACAAACCGAGCCGGCTACTTGGAGCACTGGGCGTTCGTAATCATCAGCGGACAGGCTGGCGTGAGACGCTCGATGCAGAACACTTTGACTCCTACCGCGACGGCATGGCCGGGTGCTACAAATGCCCGGTGCACTGTCGCGCACGTAACCGCCTGCCCTCCACTCCCGACAACGAGACCAGTCAGGATAACTGGTCACACGGTGATGGCCCGGAATATGTCACGCTCGGCAAGTTCGGGCCGGGCCTGGGTATTGACCAGCCCGAACAGGTTATTCGATTCAACAATATGCTCAACGACCTCGGGCTAGACTCAGCCAGCACCGGAAGTGCCATTGCCTGGGCCATGGAACTCTACCAGCGCGGCCTGATCACGGCCGCGGATACCGGCGGCCTTGAGTTGAATTGGGGCGACGGTAAGCTGATTGAGGACCTGTTACTCTTGACCGTCGAACGCAGCGGCTTTGGCGATACCCTCGCCGACTCGGGCAAGGCGGTAGCACGCGGCAAATATCCCCCTGCGGCGCTGGACTACCGCATGGCGTCAAAGGGCTTGTTCCAGTCAGATCCCCATGATGCACGCATCATCAAAGCTTTCGCGCTCGGACTGGCAGTGGCAACTCGCGGTATGGATCACCTACGCAACCGGGTCACACTTGAAATCAATGCACGTATCAATGACGACCCCCAGTTTAAACGGGAATTGTACCGTGGCGAGGTCGCTGCCCAACCCACCGACTACGAGGGTAAGGAGCATGCCGTGGCTCGCTGTGAACGTGTCTATGCCAGTGGTGATGCGGTGGGTATGTGTCGTTTCAATACCTGGCTGTTCAATTCCCCCAGCCTGCCGGATTGCAATGACTTCGCAGTTCAACTGAGCCGACTCACCGGAATTGATATGACTGCCGCCACGGTGGAAGCGGCCGGCGCCAATATCAATGGCCTGGAGCGACTGCTGAATCATCGCCTTGGCCTGGGCCCGGCCGACGATACTGTCCCACAACGCTGGTTTCAAGAAGGCGCCAGTGATGGCCCCTATCAGGGGGAGCGACTGGATCCCATCGCATTTGAGGCGCTTAAAGGGCGTTTTTACGAGGTCTCCGGGCTGACTGAGAAAGGGCTTCCGCAGCCACAATGGCGCGAGGCGTTGGTGCGTGCGGCTGCCGGCTTTGCGGTCACTGTTGATTTTCCCCGGGAAGCGGAACAGCCCGCCGAAACGGTCCTGCTGGACGAACCGGTAGCCGACCTGGTCGAACTGCGCATTGCATTGCTGCGACACTACCCGGCCCTTGCCGGCCGGCTCGACAGCGAACTGTCTATGGCTGTTCTCAACGGCCAGACTATCCTGTCTGGCGAGCGGGCAACCACGGTACGCGATGGTGACCGGGTTTCCTTTATCAATGCCATCACGGGCGGCTGATCGTACCCCGGCCAGTACTGCTCATCATCTGCCGGAGACAGCTTAGTCTGCCCGGGGTCCTGTAGATGCAATATCCAGCAGGGCGTCGGTGGCGCGCTCGATCACTTCATCAATGATTGACTCGGTCATCACGGTGGACAAAGCGATCAGCCCGCGGGGAGCGAGGAACAGACCATGGTTCAGAGCCGCCAGGTGAAAACGGGCCATTAATTCCCCATCGTCACGCTGACCGTAGGCTGTGCCGGAAGACTCAGAGAAAAAGAGATTCATGATCGAACCGATATGATTGATCGACAGCGCTAACCCCGCCTTGATCGCGGCCTGTCGCAGTCCGGCTTTCAGTTTCTCGGCGAGCGCGTCCATCTGGTCAATGCGATCGGCCGTCAGTGCCTCCACCGACGCAATGCCTGCTGCCATAGTGACGGGATTGGCATTGAAGGTGCCGGTATGAAATATTCGCGGCTGATCCGGATTGAACAGTTCCAGTAACCCCTGGTCACCCCCCACTGCCCCCACGGGAAAGCCGCCGCCGATCATCTTGCCAAACAGGGTTAAGTCCGGCCTCACCCCAAGTTGTGCCTGCCGGCCACCAGGGGCCAATCGCAGGGTCAGCACTTCGTCTAGAACAAATAGCGCACCAGCTGAGTGGGCGGCCTGTCTGACCCCCTCGACAAAAGGAGCGTCTCCCGGGATCACGCCACCCGCCCCCATGACCGGCTCAATGAACACTGCAGCGATGGAGTTACCCTCTTCTGACAACACCTTTTGAAATGCGCCCAAATCCCCATATTGGGCGATACCGGTCAGCGGCCCAGTGGCACCACCGAAGCCGGTCTCGAACTCCATCAATGAGCCGTGGTAGCCTCCCCGGGCCATCAACACCTTATCGCGCCCGGTCCAACGACGCGCAATCATCAGGGCAAGATTGGCCGCCTCGGTACCTGAGTTCGTGAACCGGACCTGCGCCACTGAGTCGACCCGCTTGACCAGCAGCCTGGCAAGCCGGACCTGTTCCTCGTTGTTACCCGCCCAGCAGGAACCCGTGTCCACTCGAGCCCGCGCTGCTGCCACTATCGGTGGGTAGGCATGGCCGTGCACCAATGCTGTGTAGTTGCCGAGAAGATCGATATAGCGGCGGCCATCCAGATCCCATAGATAACATGCCTCGCCGCGTACGAAAGTCAGAGGATAGGGATGCCAATAACCCGCTTGGCGTGAACTGCCTCCCGGCAACCAGCGCCTGGCCTCACTGAAAGCACGGGCACTACCCGGGGTAAGCTCCCGGTAACGCGCTTCCATTTCCCGGCATTGCATACGGTCTTACCGTGACCTTCGCTGTTGCGGCAAACGGGTGACCGGAGCGGAATACGCGACGACAGAGCTCGGCTCAGGCGGCTTTGGCCATCTCCTCACGGCCACCTGATGTATCGTTCATCATCAGCGGTCCCACCACCTGCTCCACCCGCTCAAGGAATTCACCTTGACGCAGGCGCCGGGCGATCTCCTCAAGATAATCGATGATAACGGTATCGTAGTCCAGATAAGGTACGGTCTCCCGAGTCGCTTCGTACAGTGCCCGTGATGCCGGGCTAAGGCGATCTGCGCCTCGAATGTCGGCAGCTTGGGCACCACACATCAGTTCGAACGCCAACACGTAGTTGGTGTTGCGAACGACCTTGCGTGCCTTTCGCCCGGCAATCAACCCGAAACTGACCACATCCTGAAAGTCGGCGGTGGAGGGTATCGACTGTACCGATGCCGGCAGACACAGGGTGCGATTCTCCGCCACCACTGACGAAGTCATGAACTGCCCCGGCATAAAGCCCATCCGCAGGCCCGCATCATTAGCAACCAGAAATGGGGGTAAGCCGACGCTGTGGCTCGCATCCATAAACCGATCGATGCGCCGATCGCTTATCACACTGACGGTGGTCATCACGGTTGCGATGTTATCCATGGCGAGTGACAGATATTGCCCTTGAAAATGGCCATTATGGATAAAGGTATCGTACTCGGTGAATATGAGCGGGTTGTCATTACTGCTATTGATTTCACGATTAACAATGTCCCTGGCGAACTGCAGCCCGTCACGGCAGGGGCCAATGAGCTGCGGCGTGCAACGCAGCGAGTAAGCATCTTCCACCGGAATGTCCGCAGCCTGGATGTTATTGTTCTTTTTCAACAACCCCTGCAGATCTTCTGAAACCTCCTGCTCGTTCAGCACCAGGTCACTGCCCTCAAGCAGTTTGCTCAAGTTGTAGGCGGTGGCATATTGCCCAGGGTGGTATTTCTGCCGATGCACCCGCAGGTCAAACGGGTTTGCGCGTCCAAGCAGAGTCTCGATGGATAGTGCCGCCAATGCATCTGACTGCTTGATAGCAAGGCCGGCCTCGAAAATGTTACTGCTGGCAATACTGGCCATACAGGAGGTGCCGTTAATCATCGACAAACCCTCCTTGGCGTTAAGTTTCATCAGTGGCACGCCCGCTGCAGCCATTGCTGCGCCCCCATCCATCAGCTTGCCCTGGTAGTGGGCCTTCCATTCGCCAATCGCGACACAGGCGATACACCCAAGAGGCCCCAGATCACCGCTGGATCCGAGTGAACCCTGCTCGGGTATGCACGGGACGACACCCCGATTGATCATCTCCAGGTAAATCTTGAGATTTTCTGGCTTGATACCCGAATAACCCCGGCACAAAGAATTGACCCGGGCAATCATGGTTGTTCTGACCAATTCGTCGGGCAGAAAAGTACCCACGTTGGTTGACACACTGCGAATCAGGTTTTGTTGAAACTCGCGGTCGTTGCCCTTGGGGAGCAAGTAGTTAACCAGGCCACCGCAACTGGTATTAACACCGTAGATGACCTGTTCTTCATCAGCCCACTTTTCGACCAGCGCCCGACACTGCTCAATCTTCGGCCAGTTGCTAGGTTGGATAGTGATATTGATTGAAGGATCATGGCCGGCCTCAACGAGTTGCTCCACTGAAAGGTCCTGCCCATTCAGGGTCAACGTCTTAGCGCTCATCGTCATTCTTTTTCTCCTGTTTCCACTGCGGTCGCAACGGCTGCCCGGCGCGAGGGTCTGTAATACCCCTGGCACAGATAAGAACCCGCCTAAGGGAGTGTTACTGGAAATTAGACAATGAAAGTACGGCAATTAAATTTGTTTTTTTGTGATATATGACTGATTTTTGGAATTTTATGTTTGATTTTTGCCACAAAAGGAAATTATATTCCCCAGACTAATCATCTTAATATTTTGCGGCCCCGGAACAACACCCATGGTCTGTGAACCCTCCAATCAGCCTTGGGTCGCACGCCCCAGGAAAAGTTACCGGGCCCGCATCATCCCCACAAACCCGGCAGCAGCCCGAACTCCATAAGCCAGAGGAACTATCAGAGATGCTGAAACTTGACCGTTACGAACGCGCTATCCTGACCACACTGCAGTCAGATGGGCGTATATCAAACCGGGATCTGGCGCAGAAGGTAGGCTTGTCACCGTCACCGTGCTGGCGTCGGCTACGAGAACTCGAACAGCGTGGGGTTATCCGCGGCTACTCGGCGCAGCTCGATACTGAACAACTCGGATTTGCGCTCCGCGCTTTTGCTCATGTCTCACTGAACAATCACCACCCGGAGACCGTGGGACAGTTTGACGATGCGGTTCGTGACTGGCCGGAAATTCTCGAGTGTTATATGACCAGCGGCGACTATGACTACATGTTGAAAATCGTGGTACCTGACATGAGTGCTTTTGAAGATTTTCTCACGGCGCGATTGCTGCAAGTACCCGCCATCCGTGCCGTCAATACATCATTTGTGCTGCGTTCAATGAAAGATACAACCGCTTTGCCGCTAGATTGAGCGACACCGGACTTACAACACCAATACCTCGGAATCCGGGGTCTGTGCATAGAGTCGATCCAGCAATGCTTTACGGCGCTCGAGTACCGCACGCTGATTGATATACCCCTTGTCAGTGACTTCGTTGGCGTCGATCTGTGGTGGCTCACGCATCAGCATAACCCGCTCCACGCGGGTGCTGGATCCCCGATGCTTGGCGTTGTACGTTCTCAATCCTTCAAGCAATTGCCGATTCACCGCCGGGCTGACACACAACTCCTCCACCGGCAGATCCTCCGCTGCACCCGCCAGGTCGCGGCAAGCTGCGAGGTTCGGCCAGGCTAGTAGCCCGACCCAGTCGCGGTCAGCACCGGTGATTACCGCGTCCTGCATCACGGGGGATGCTGCGGCAATGACCTCGATCCGCAACGCACCGACCGCCACCCAACTGCCGCTGGTCAACTTGAAATCCTCGGCCAGGCGTCCGTCAAACAGAATCCCCTTGGCTAGATCATCCGGGTCTACTAACTTGCCTGCGTCACCGATCCGGTAATACCCTTCTTCGTCGAACATCGGTTCAGTCAAGTCCGGCTGCCGGAAATACCCGGGCGTCACGTTCGGACCTTTTACCCGAAGTTCCATTTTATCGCCCGAGGGCAACACCTTAAGCGCAACACCCGGCACTGGGATTCCGATATTTCCCGCCTCGCGCAAAGGAAAGTGGGCCGAGGTCGCAAGTGGGGCGGTCTCGGTAGAGCCCCACGAGGAGGTCATCGGGACCTTTTCGCCCCGGCTAACGAGACTGATCTTCTCAAGACGCCGCCACAGATCCTGTGGCAACGCGGCTGCGGCATAAAAAATCAGTTTCAAGTTGCGAAAAAAGCTCTCGCGCAACAGATCGTCCTTCTCCAGACGTGGCAACAGCATGCTGTAACCCACCGGCACGTTAAAGTAGACCGTCGGTGAGACTTCCCGAAGATTTGTGACAGTTTGCTCGATCAGGCCCGGCAGCGGCTTGCCGCCATCTATATAGAGTGTGCCGCCGTTCCGCAGCACTAAGTTGAAGTTGTGATTCCCGCCAAAAGTGTGATTCCAGGGCAGCCAGTCGATCAGCACCGGGGGAGTTTGCTCAATGAATGGCCAGATCAAGGCGATGCTCTTCTGGTTAGCACAAAGCATCCTGTGGGTATTAATGACGCCCTTTGGCATACCGGTGGAACCGGACGTAAACAAAACCTTCGCTATGTGCTCTGGCGTTACTGCAGCAAATGCCTTATCCACTGTAGGCGTGACCCGGGTTTCCAGCAGCTCAGCAAAATCTGTCGTCGCCGTATCCAGCGACCCCTTATCAGTCACCACCAGTTCCACTTTATCCAATGGCAGTTGTGCCAATGCCCGAGTGAATGGGTCACCCTGAGCGGTATAGACCAGCCCCGGCCGACACAAGTTAAAAAGCGCTTTGAGTTTGCCGTGATCCTCGCTCATCAGTGAATAGGCCGGTGACACCGGCACTACAGGGATGCCAACCTGCATCGCCCCCAGTGCCAGCAGCGCGTGGTCGATACTGTTGCCGGACAGGATCATGACCGGTCTCTCCGGTGACAGGCCACGATCCAATAATGCCTGTGATATCCGATCCGCCTGGGCCGCCGCACTAGCATAGTCCAGGCGCCACCAGTCCCCGTCACCACGGCGTTCAGCGAGAAAGGTCCGCTGCGGTACCGCCTGTGCCCAGCGCCGTAACATCTCCCCGAGATGATTCTCGTAGCCACCCAGCGGTACTGGTGATTCGATGACCAGACCCCCATCGGCTGAAACCGAGGTAGTCACCCTGGCCGCTGCGAACTCTAGTGCACTGCTCACTTACCGCTCTACCCTTTCACCGCGTGGTCCACGCTGACAACAACGGCCATTGCGGTATCACCCGCGGCACATCCCACAAAAAGGCCCCGTCCGCCGCCACGCTGGACCAGTTCTTCGATCAACTCGATCACGGAGCGCAGGCCGGTCGGGCCCTGCGGATGCCCCCAAATCAATGAACAACCATAGTTATTCATCGCCTCTACATCAAAACCGGTACTGTTAGCGAAATAGATATCATTGATCGCAAAGGGATTGTGGGTATTCACCGCATCCAGGTCTGCAATCGCCAGCCCGGCCTGGGCCAGTGCAGCATGGGCGGCTGGGACCGTTGCTTCCGGCATGTGGGCCAGTTCAGCTCGGGCAAGTCCGAATCCGAGCAAACGTACCGAGATAGTTGAATCCGAACTGAGTTCAGCCGCCCGGCCCGGTGAGGTGAGTACCAGAGCAGCGTTGCCATCGGCTGGATGGGTCTGCCCACCGTAGGTGACACTACCCCCACTGATTAGGGGTTTCAGTCCTGCCAGCCCGTCAGCATTGGAGCGGGTGACACCCTCATCCCCTGGTATGGTGGCACTTACCCGCCGGAACGAGGGATTAGGTACCTCAAATGGCAGAGTCATATAGCGCCGCTGAAAAGCATGATCATCGGCGATCGCCCGGTCGTATTGCTCTAACCGACGCAACACGATATCGTGCTGACACTCGGTATCGATGCCGTGGCGGCTGGCAACATTTTCTGCGGTCTGGATCATGGCATGACCACCCAGAGGATCACAGTTGAAATTGTCCATCACCCAGTCCTCGGCTTCTCCCGTACCGCCCGGGCCGCGAGGATTGGGGTAATAAAGGTGCGGTCCATTGGAGACACGATCACAGGTCAGTACCAGCGCGGCCTCAGCCATTCCTGATTGGATCTCCTGGGTTGCCGCCAGCAAACAACGCACGCCGGTGGCGCAGGCCTGGTTAATGGTCGGTCCTCCGACCCCGGTGGCGCCAATCAGTCCCATCAGCCACGGCAGTCCATAAAACGAGTGCCGTTGCGGTACGGTCGTTCCCAGGACGCCATAATCGAATAGCTCTCCGGGAATGTTGCGGCGCTTCAGTTCGCGTCCCGCCACGGCGGCTGCAAAACGTACACTGTGGAGATCGGCAAAACTTCCCTGCCATTTGGCAAACGGCGTTGACCAATACGCGCCGTAGGGGATCTGAACTGGATAGACCACGATAACTCCTTAGTTGATTCCCAAGAGGGGTTCTAGAACATATTCTATTAAACATTCTCTGTATCTCAGTTGCCACATCCGGCACCATCCTGATTCATTTGTTAGCTCTTGTCACAGATCGTGTACCTCCGGCTATCGATCCGGCCTGACCGTTCACCGAACGGTACCGGCAGCAGTATCGAACTGCTTAAGGTGGCCCGGAGTGTCGATGTCCGTCAGTACCGCATCATCCGCCATGGGTACCACCAATACCTGTTCCGGGTAATCGGCCAACAGGATTCGGGCGCCCGTGTCTCCAGTCAGTGTTTGCATCTTTGTGAACAGGTGGCACGGCCACAACACGGGGTTGCCGCGCTCGCCACCGTAGCTGGGCGTGCAGATCAACTTTGCATCGTGCGCCAGGAATGCGGTTACCAAAGTGTCTATGTGTCCGGCCCTGATCCCGGGCATATCACCCAGGCAAACCAGCGCGGCGGTACAGTTGCCCGGCAGTGCTGCTAACCCGACCCGCAAGGAACTGCTGAGACCCTCATCCGGGCTGGGATTCTCAGCGAATGTCAGTTCTAATCCAGTCAAGGCGCCTCGAACCTGCGCCCCTTCAAAACCCGTCACAACAATGGCCGGTTCAACACGCGACGCCAGCACTGCAAGCGCCACGTGCCGGATCATGGGGGTATCACCGATGGGCAACAACAGTTTGTTGTGCTGGCCCATACGTTCACTGAAACCCGCAGCCAGAATAATCGCTGCTACACCATTACTGCGTTCCAGAACTGCTCGGCGATGGGGCATCACGGCCGCAAGCCCGCAGTGGCGCGCACGCTGACGATTTCAGCCAGGATCGCGATAGCGATATCTTCCGGCTTTTGACCCCCCAGATCCAAACCAATCGGCGCATGAATCCGCTTCGCTACCTTGGCGTCGACACCGGCAGCGGCGAGGCGCGCCAGCCGGCGGCTGTGAGTCTTACGGCTACCCAACGCCCCGAGATAAGGTGCCGGTGAGTCAAGCGTGGCAATCAGCGCCGGGTCGTCAATCTTGGGATCGTGGCTGAGCAGTACCACGGCGGTGGTCGCATCCGCTGGCTGATCCTGGAAGTAGCGGTCCGGCCAGTCAGTGACGATACGCGTATCAGGGAAGCGTACCGCATTAGCAAAGGCTGCGCGCGGATCGATCAGCGTCACATCGAGGCCTGCCAAGCGGGCCATTGGTACCAGCACCTGCGCGATGTGCACAGCCCCGACAACGACCAGCCGGAAGGACGGCGGGAATACCCGCACATGCCATTGTCCGCCCGGCGAGGACACCAGGCCGCTCACGCCATTGCCCAGGCGCTGTTGTAATTGTTCCGGATGATCCATATCTGGGAATTCCCGGCTGGGTGTGCTGGCCGTTACCGTTGCCTGCGCTCCACTCTCACAATGGGTCATGAGCAAGGCAACCTGGCGCTGCTTTAAACACGCGTGCAACGTCTGCAGGGCCGTCACATCCATCAGCGCGTTAATCAGAATAGACACCTTGCCACCACAGGTCAGGCCTACTTCCCACGCTTGTTCATCGGCAACCTGGTATTCCAGAATCTGGGCACCGCCAGTGCCGAAAATCTTCCGGCACTGGTCGATAACAGCACCTTCGACGCAGCCACCCGAGACCGAACCGGCGAACTCGCCCCGGTCATTGATCACCAATTGACTCCCCGCCGGCCTGGGTGAACTGCCCCAAGTGGACACGACCGTCGCTAATGCAACTTGACGGCCGGACACAGCCCAGTCCAGCGCCTGGGCGATTATGGCTTTTGCGGTGGCCGTCACTCCCGCCATAGCTACTGCTTCCTCCAAGCTATCGTTGCTGTGTGCGTACCGTTGCTGTCAATCCGGGTGACTCAGATTACCAATCCACCACTCGCAAGCACGACCTGACCGGAGATGTAATCTGATTCGGGCAGGCAGAACAGGTACACCGCCCCGGCCGCCTCTTCGACCGTGCCGCCCCGGCCCAAAGGAATCATGCGGTTCATAAAGTCGATAAATTCAGGCTGAATACCCAAACGGATATCGTTTTCTCCGATTCGGGTCAACGTCTTCTCCCCTTCAATCTCCTGGGTCATTCGGGTTTTGATGTAGCCGAAAGCGACAGCATTGACGTTGACATGATAGCGGCCCCATTCCTTAGCCAGGGCACGGGTCATACCGACCACAGCCGCCTTGCCCGCTGAATATCCCAATTGCCCCGCGTTACCGAAAACACCGGCAATAGAAGAAATATTAACCACCTTGCGGCAGATAACTTGCCCCGCCTCCTTTTCTGCTTTAGCCGCAGCTCGGATCGGGTCGGCCGCCGCACGCAGGATGCGAAACGGCGCGGTGGCGTGAACATCCAACATCACCTGCCATTGTTCATCCGACATCTTTTGGATAACGTTATCCCACGGGTACCCGGCGTTATTCACGATGATATCGATCCCGCCCCAGTTTTCGAGAGCAGTGCGCACCATGCGGTCACCAAAATCTGTTGCAGTCACGTCACCGACACAGGCGGTGGCCTCACTACCCACCGCGCGAATCGCATCAACCGTTTCCTGGGCTGGCTGATCATCCAGGTCGTTGACCACCACCCGGGCACCCTCGGTCGCCAGTTTCACTGCGATTGCCTGGCCAATTCCACGGCCCGAGCCCGTCACCAGGGCGACTTTATCCTGTAGTTTTTTCATCAATCTCTCTCTTCCTAACAGTAGTGAAATTTCCTGATCGTGCCGGATCACGGAGCGCAATAGATCACGCCTTCACGCTCGAGAGTCCGGCATTCGTCTTCGTTATAGCCCGCCTCACGCAACACATCCGCAGTGTGCTGGCCGTAACTGGGCGGGAAATCAAATTCCCGTCTGGCCCCCGGTACATCTACCGCCATGGGCTGCATACGAATCGGCTTACCTCCGGGAATCCGGGTGTAAGTCAAATGCTCCGCCACTCCAGGTAAAGCAACAACCTGCGGCACTGTCTGGATCGGTGTGTGCGGGATGGTCGCTCCTCGCAAATCCTCGGCAAGCTCAGCGGCCGGATACTGTTGGGTAATCGCTCGTATCTCGGCGTGAATCGTGGCGCGGTGCCGGTGACGGCCCTCGTTAGTGGCCCTGTCGGTGTCGGCGATAGACTGAAATTTGTTTATGGCAGTTAACCGTTGCCACTGAGCATCGCTACCGATAGCAAGGAAGATAAATCCATCCTGAGTCGGGTACGTGTTGGTCGGGATGAACTTGCGATGCTCATTACCGGCACGAGTGATCTCTTGATCATCACAGTCGAAATCCAGCAGCGGTAAAGTTGTGATCAACCACGACGCTGCGGCCTGCAACATCGAAACATGAATCTCGCTTCCGCGACCCGACTCAGCCTGCTCAGCCAGTGCCAGGCAGACCCCGGCATAGACCTCATCGCCAGCTTTAAGATCTATCAGCGGGATACCACTGAGCATCGGCTCTCCTTCTGGGTCGCCGGTCAGTTCCATGTACCCCGCCATGGCCTGAATAACCGGATCGTAACCGGGCACCTGTGGAAACTCGGGCCCCATCGCTGAGATTCCAGCCCAGATGATCTGTGGCCGGATCGCCTGAAGTGTAGGGTAATCGATGCCCAGCCCAGCATACCGACTGGGCAGGGTATTGCAGCAGAAAACGTCGACTGCAAGTTCATCAATCATACGGTGCAACAATGCCTGGCCACGCGGATCTTTAAGATCAAGGGCGATAGCCTCCTTACCCACATTGGGCGCGACAAAGTAACTGCGCCGGTCGTGGTCAGCGACCTGGCTTCCAATATAGCGGTTTGGATCTCCCGGCAGTCCGCGGCCCGACGGTGCGGGCTCAATCCGGATGACCCGCCAGCCCAACTGGGCAAAACGCAGCGTTGCGTACGGCAAGCTGAGCGCCTGTTCCATCGAGAGGACGGTACGACGCCTCATCGACCCTGACCCTGCCGCTGACCGACACTGATCACGTAGCGGAATCTTCGGCTGCTGCGCGTAACGCCCGATAGACGTTTTCCGGAGTGAATGGCAGCTGATTAATGCGGACCCCGGTCGCATTCTCTATGGCGTTAGCGACTGCCGCTGCAACACAGATTGCAGGGGCTTCGCCTACACCCTTGGCGCCACGCGGACCCTCACCGTCCATGGTTTCGACAAAACTGATGTCCATTAGCGGAACCTCTGGAGCCGTGATCAGCTTGTAGTCCCGGAAACCCGGGTTCTGGCAATGGCCGCCTTGAATCATGAGATCTTCCGACAACGCGTAGCCCTGACCCATCACGATACCCCCCTCGATTTGACCTTCTATGCCAAGGCGGTTGATGACTCGGCCCACATCATGGGCTGCAGTGCACTTCAGTAACCGCACCACACCGGTCTCGGTATCAACCTCAACCTCGACAACCTGAGTCGCCCAGGCATAGGCAGCTGACACATCACCCTTGTGCTGGGAATCCTGATGGACCGACGGCGGCTCGTAGTAGTAATTGGTAATAACCAGGTCTGCCTTATCCTTGAAATGCATGGAACGCAACAATCTGTCCAGCATCATCAGAGTTGTGTCGTCCTCACGCAGCACGATCCCACCAGCGCGCAACTCCAACTGCTCGCTCGAGTAACCCGTCACAATGGCCGCGGCACTAAGAATCTTCTCTTTTGCCAAGCGCGCGGCGCCGATCGCGGCATTACCTGCAATAAATGTGGTCCTGCTCGCGTGAACACCCACATCCCAGGGAGTAATGTCGGTATCGTTATTAACCACGGTCACTGCGCTCAACGGCAACCCGAGTTCCTCGCAAACCAACTGAGACAGTACAGTTTCTGAACCTTGCCCGATCTCCGAGGCACCCGTAAGAATGGTGACATGGCCAAAGTCATCCAGCTTGAGAATAGTGCCACAACCATCAGACGGATAAATCTTGGCGCCTCCACCCACATGCAACATCGACGCCATGCCGACACCCCGACGGATCGGTCCCTCATCACGCCGTTCAATGTTCTGTTGTCGCTGGGCCTGGTAATCGCTCCGCTCGGCGGCCGTACGCAGGCACTCCTTGAAACCGCAAGACCTGAAATGCATTCCCTGGCCGCTAACCTCACCGGGCTCCTGGGCATTACACAGTCGAAATTCAAGTGGATCCATCCCAATGGCTTCTGCCAGTTTTTCCATGTGCCCTTCTACCGCGAAGGTCGCCTGCAGGTTACCGTAGCCACGGAAAGATCCCGCGTAAGGATTGTTGGTATAGACAGCAGCCGAGTGGTAGAGGCAGTGCGGCACCCGGTACAGCGACGAAAAAGTCTGCATCATCACCATCGGCGTGGTCGCACCCCAGGAGGTATAGCCGCCGTTATCCAACAGCATATCGACCTTGCGGAAAGTCAGACGGCCATCACGACGACAGCCACTGCGGAGCCGCACCTGGGCCGGCTGGCGGGTAGGAGATGCAACAAACTCCTCGGCTCGGCTGAATACCAGCTTGACCGGGCGTCCGGCCGTCCGTGCCAGATACACACAGATCGGTTCAAATGGGTAGATATCCAGTTTTGAGCCAAAACCGCCACCGATGGTCGGCTGGATGATACGGATTCGGTTGGGATCCATTTCCAGGACCTCGGCGAACTCCCGCTTATGCAGGAATGGCACCTGGGTATTAGAGTACAAGGTCAGATTGCCGGTGATGTCGTCGAAATCTGCAATGACGCCCGACACGCCCATACAGGCATGGGTCACGTAGTGCAGGCTGAAACAGTCCTCGACCACCACGTCCGACTCCGCCTCGCCCTGGACGACATCACCGTGTTCGTAGTCGAACTCCAGTGCGATATTGCCGGGCTTGTCGTCGTGGATTAGCAGCGCCCCGGAATCTCGGGCTACGGCCGCATCCAGCAGCACTGGTAAATCCTCGTACTCCACCCTGATTAGGGCGAGCGCCGCATCGGCGAGTTCTTCAGTCTCGGCTGCAACCGCTGCGATCTCGTCACGCTCGCAACGAACCCTGTCGCTTTTTAGCGGTGGGTTGTCCCGGGTAACGCCGATTGCCTGATCCGGAGCGTCGGCTGCGGTGATCACCGCGTGCACGCCCGGCAAGGCCCGGGCTGCAGAGACGTCAATAGCAATAATCCGGGCATGCACACGATCTGTGCGCAATATTTTTCCAACCAACTGCCCCGGTAGATTGATGTCATGCACGTAACGCGCTCTGCCATTGACCTTCTCTGGCGCATCCCGCTTTGGAATGCGCTGGCCAATCAGACTCTGTGGAGACTCGGGTTTTTCAGTCATCACCCGCGCCTGCTTTGGACACTATGGCCTGCTCTATGGCATCAATGACTTTCTGGTAGCCCGTGCAGCGGCACAAGTTACCCTCCAGACCCCGGGAGATCGCTGCCCTATCGCCACCCGCCTCCGCGTCCAGAAGATACTTGCCCTGAATCACCATGCCAGGGGTGCAAAAGCCGCACTGCACAGCACCCGCATCGACAAATGCCCGACGCAAACCTGCAGTTCCCGGGTCAGCAGCCAGGCCCTCGATGGACGTAATCTCACGACCATCACACTCGACCGCCAGAAGGATGCACGAATTCATCGACTGGCCATCGACCAACACAGAACACGCGCCACATTCCCCTTCACCACAACCCAGTTTGGTGCCTGTCATATTGAGCGGACCACGCAGCATCTCCAATACGGTCATTGTGACAGGCACGCTCACTCTGATTGGGCTGCCGTTCAGAAGGAAAGCAATCTCATGAATCAGCGACATTACGCAATACCCTCAGCAACAGATTGTGTATCAACTCTTTCCGGTACCAGCTGCTGGCCCGGACATCATCTATCGGGTTGATTTCCTCCAGCGCGGCACTCGCTGCCGACGCTATTGTTTCATCATCCAGTTTGCGATTCTCAAGAACGGCTTCGACTTCCCTTGCACGCAAGGCAGTAGGCGCAACGGCACCCAGTGCAACGCGCACCTGGGTCAGGCGATCGCCGGTGCGCACGGCCGACAGACCCACAGACACGGTAGCGATATCCAGAGCGGGGCGGGTGCCGAATTTCTCAAAAGCAAAGACCCGGGTGTCCTCGGCCAATGGCACCCGGACAGCTGTCAACAGCTCGTTGGGCTGCCGACTCGTACGCCCCGGACCGATCAAAAACTGCTCAACCGGTAGAGATCGCACGCGGGCCACCCCATCATCGAAACAACACAACTCTACTTGGGCGTCCAGGAGAATCAGTGGCACCAACAGATCGCCTGCGGGTGAGGCGTTACAGAGGTTGCCGCCCACAGTCGCCGCGTTGCGAACCTGGCTGCTTGCAAAACAATCTGCCGCACGACACAGCACCGGAGCGTGGCGTGCTACCAACGGATCCAGCAGCAGTTCGTTTACCGTGGTCAACGGGCCGAGCCAGAGCCAACCCTCGTCCTCACGAACCCCGTACAAGGCGTCTATCCGGCGGATACTGACCAGCACGGGCTGCCAGCTGGATGGCGCTGCACGGCACTGCAGGACCAGGTCAGTGCCGCCAGCGATCACCGCGGCCTGACCATCTGCCAACAGGGCGGTTGCCGCCGTGACCGAATCCGGTGTGTGGTACGCGCGAACACTCCCGGTTGGTTCCGCCTGGCCGGTGTGACGGTTACGGGACATGCCTGGTGCCTAGAACCGGATCGGTTCCTGGTAGCACCCGAACACGTCGCTCAGCTTGGCGGTAATCTCTCCCACAGTGGCATAGGCGCTGACGGCTTTAGAAATCGCCGGCATCACATTGATTTCTCCGGTCGCAGCGGCACTCACTTCTGCCAGCGCTGCGGCAACCTGCTTATTGTCGCGTTCGGCACAAACCTGCATAGTGGCGGCAATCTGTGCCTGTGCGTCCTCATCGCTGTAGGGATGCAGTTGCACCTCCCGCTGCTCTTCTTCAATCTGAAAACAGTTGGTTCCTACCTTGGGAAACTCTCCACTTTCGATCTGGCGACGCCTTGCATAAGCCTGGGCGGACAACTGGGATTGAATCATTCCTTCTGAGATCAATTTGACAATACCGCCTTGTGCGTCGATCTCGCCCATGACTTTTTCCATCTGTTCACGCATCTGACGGGTCAGCGTCTCCACGTAATACGAACCTGCCAGTGGATCTACGGTGTCACACAAACCCATTTCTGCTGCCAGCAATTGCATTGTCCGCAAAGAGATACGGGCGGAGTACTCGGTAGGAATCGTGTAGGCCTCATCATAAGAGCACAGCGCCATAGTCTGAGCACCTGACAACGCTCCAATAAGCGCATAGTAGGCGCCTCGCACAATATTGAGTTCTGGCTGCTCCTTGGTCAGGCCGCTGCCGCCGCCGCCCGCAATCATGCGCAGCCACATGGAAGTGGGTTTTTGTGCGTCGTACTGCTCCCGCATGATCTCGGCCCACAGGCTGCGGCCCGCTCTGAACTTGCAGACCTGCTCAAAAATATTGCCGAAGATATTAAAATTGTACGACAGGCGCCCGGCAAACTCGTCAACGGACAGGCCGCGAGCGATAACCTCATCGGCATACACCTTGGCAATGCAAAAGGCGTACGCCATTTCCTGTACAGGGTCCGCACCTGACTCCCGGATATGGTATCCGCAAACGCTGACCGGGCTGTACTTAGGTGCCTCGTGGGCACAGAACTCAATGGTATCCGCTACCAGTCGAATTGAAGGTTGTACCGGATAAATCCAGGTCCCGCGGCCGATAAATTCCTTGAGAATGTCGTTTTGCGCCGTGCCACGCAGGCGACCTATGTCGTAACCCCGGTTGCGGGCCAGTTCCAGATACATGGCAATCAGAGTTGCCGCGGAACCGTTGACCGTCAGCGAAACCGTAACCTGCTCAAGATCAATCCCGTCGAACGCGATCTCGAAGTCCCGTAGCGTGTCCACTGCCATACCGACGCGGCCCACTTCCCCGGCCGCCACCGGATCGTTCGAGTCAAGCCCGATCTGGGTCGGCAGATCAAACGCCACGTTGAGACCCGTCTGACCGTTAGCAATAAGATATTTGAAACGCTTATTGGTTTCGTGGGGGCTGCCAAAACCCGCGTACTGACGCATAGTCCAGGGCCGCTGACGGTACATCAGCGGATGGATCCCGCGGGTGAATGGGTATTGTCCCGGCAGTCCTATCCTGTCGTTGCCGCCACCGGCCTCAACATCAGCGGGGCTATACACCGGCTTGATCTCAATACCCGATTCGTTGAAAAGCGGTTTGGGTGGCGGCGGCTTTTCCCGGCTCATCCTGCCCTCTCTGTGATAAACGTTACGATCTCCTGCAGGGTTGTGCCGGCAGGAAAAATGCCATCGACGCCGGTCTCCTTGAGCGCTGTGTGATCCTGGTCCGGGATGCTGCCGCCGATAATCCAGAGTTTTCCCTGCAAACCATACTCGGCCAAGATCGGTTTAAGTTCGCGGCAGAAAGATAGATGTGAACCTGCCATGCTGGATAAGCCGATGACATCCGCGCCCGTCTCGTGAGCAAGTTGGGCAACCTGCTGAGGGGTCTGGCGCAAGCCGCTGTAGGTGACTTCGAAGCCTGCATCCATTAAGGCACGCACCACGATCTTGGCGCCCTGGTCGTGCCCATCCAAACCCGGTTTGGCAATAAGTACTTTAACGGTACTCCTCATCCTGACAACTCCTTCGCAATAATCAACTTGAGGATATCGCTCGTGCCGCCCCCAATCAGGGTAAAGCGAACATCCCGAAGATAACGCTGCACGGGGTATTCCATGGCGAACCCATAAGAAGCCAGGACCCTGGCTGCATCATCGCAAACCCGAGTGGCCGCTTCGGTCGCAAACAGTTTGGCCATGGCCGCGTGCCGGCGCACTGACTGCCCGGCGTCCTGGCGCCAGGCGGCGTAATAGACCAAATGCCTCGCGGCCTCCATTTCGGTCGCCATCTCGGCCAGTCGGAGCTGCACCGCTTGGAAACGATTGATCGGTTTGCCGAACTGGTGGCGCTCGCCCGCATAGCGCAGTGCCTCATCCACTGCAGCGCGGCCGATCCCAAGAGCCATCGCTCCGGTGATGATTCGAATTTCCGACAATATCCGGCGTAAGTGTGCTTCACCGTCACCCTCTATCTCGCTCAGACGATGACTGTCCGGCACAAAACAGTCATCCAGCGAGAGCTCAGAAGTCGGCAAGGCCCGCACTCCCATCTTGTCGATCGCCCGACCCACCTTCAAACCCTTGAAGTCCCGTTCAACCAAAAAGATGGTCAGCCCCTCGTCGTCACCGGCCCGGGCAAACACCGTGAAGAAATCCGCCACCGGTGCTGACGTGACCCACATCTTCTGCCCATTCAGGCGATAACCTCCGGCCATCCGTGTAGCACGGGTGCGAATCCCGCCCAGATCGCTGCCCGCATCAGGCTCAGTCATGCAGATCGCTCCAATCTTCTCTCCCCGCAATGCCGGGAGTAACAAGTGTTGGTGCAGAGCCTGGCTACCCAGTTTGAATAGAAAGTCGGTACCCATCAGCGACTGCATGGCAGCACAGCCGGCCACTGCCAGAGAACCGCGTGAGATCTCTTCCAGCGCCAGACAAAAAGACACCAGGTCCATCCCTGATCCGCCGACGCTTTGCGGGTAGCGAATGCCGAAAAACCCTAGCTCCGACAACTGACGAAAGATGTCCCGCGGAAAACACCCGGCCTCATCCAGTGCAGCGGCAGACGGAGCAATGACACTGTCAGAAAAACGGGCAAAGGTTTGCTGTACCGTCAGTTGGGTCGAACTCAACTCAAAGTTCATCACCGGCCCCTGGCTGAATCTCGTTGGAATCCAAATGGTAAACCTGTTGCGCCTGGGCCGCGCTGATAATGCCATTACGGATCTCTTCAGCCAATCGCCCGCGGTCTCGCCGGGCCGGATCACCGTAACCACCCCCACCTCCGGCAAGCTGGAAATAACGCGTGCCGGCCGGCACCCCCTTGATCAGGTCCTTGTTACGGGGAATCACCTGCTGACCGTCGGGGTAGGTCAGGCGAATAGTATTGAGGGTTCCATCGCCACCACCGAATAGACCGAATGCAGGCTCAAAATCACCGTCACCAAAGGTAACCAATTGCGTGTCGTGCGAACCGATCACGAACTCGGTCACCACCCCCAGACCACCGCGCCACTGGCCGGGGCCTGCCGAGTCAGGCTGGTACTCATGGCGAATCAGGCGGTGAGGTGTCATCTGCTCGAACATTTCATAATCCTGATCGAGCACGCCGCCCGAAGCATCAATCATGCCAATATGGTCGTACCCATCGGTACCCTGCATGGCGCCGGAACCCCCCTTGAGCCCCATGAAGCCAATATCCACGTAGGGCTCACCGCTGGCCGGATCCAGCCCGGTCGTTAACGAGCACAGCAAGTTGTTCCAGCCAGCGGTCACCCGATCGGGGATTACCGGTGCCAGCGCCCGAATGATGGCGTCCGCATTCGGCGGGCACAGATGATTACCAAAAGTGGTCGCCTTGGGGTAACTGGCATTGAGAATAGTCCCCTCGGGAATAATGATGTCTATCGGTTGAAGCATGCCCTCGTTGTGGGGTATGTCAGGATTGATCATCTGCAAAAATGAGAGAACGGTTGCCGAAGCGCTGGACGTAAAGGTTCCATTGACGAAGCCGTCAGTCTGAGGATCGGTTTCACTGTAATCGAAAACGATGCGCTGCTCGGTAACCGTAATACTGACGCGGATGTCGAACTGGGTACCTTCATGATGACCGTCAAAGTACACCCGCCCTGTGCCGTGGTAACAGCCATTGGGTATCTGCCCAATTTCTTTCTCAACCATTTTTCGCGAGGCATCGAATAAAGCATCTTTGTGTGCGACAAAACTATCAACACCGTACTTGCACAACAGGGCTTGCAGGCGTCGCTCACCAACCGTACAGGCGCCCATCTGTGAGCGCAGATCGTGCCGGACTATGTCCAGCCGGATATTGGCGAAAATGAGCTCCCAAACGTCCTTGCGCAGTTGCCCCTTCTCGTAGACCTTGACCGGCGGAATGCGCAGTGCCTCCTGCCAGACTTCGGTCGCGTTGGGGTTATAACCACCGCGGACTGCGCCGCCGATGTCGGCCTGGTGCCCCTTGACCGCGGACCAACCGATCAATTCACCCTCGTGAAAGATCGGCTTGTACACCGCGACATCGTTATTCTGGTTACCCAGCGAAAAAACATCATTGTGGAAAATAATATCCCCTTCGTGCACGTCATCACCAAAATATTCAATGATGTACTTGCAGACCGGTGCCAGGGAAAATGCCAGGATCGGCAGATTCTCGGTCTGCTCCAGCATGTTGCCCTTGGCATCGTACAATCCGGTCACGAAATCCTTGGCTTCACATAAGATCGGTGAGCGCGTGGTCATCTCAACCGACAGACTCATCTCATCGGTAATCGACTTGAAGGTGCGGGCATATACCGCCAGCAGTACCGGGTCGACCTGTGTCATCAGACGTCTCCCTTGAGCAACTCTGCCACCAGATCGGCGCGCTGGCGGCGATACAGCACCAGCGAACCAAGGCTGTCGCAGATGCAATCAAACGATGAGCTGACAAATACTGCTGTGGTCTGTTTCTCGATCATCGCCGGACCAGCAACACGATTGCCATGTTGTAACTGATTGCCATCATAGATCGACACCTGGCGAAATTCGTCATCTTCAAAAACATAAACTGGCCGCTCCCCCTTAATCGCATGGGACGCGCTAGCGCCACGGCGGGTTTCGGCATTCAGTTCAGGTTTCTCAACACGCCCAACCGCCTGCAGGCGAATGTTGATGATCTCAACCGCAGCTGCTTCCTGCTCCAGCGAGTATCCGTAAAGGCGATTATGCTCAGCGTGGAAGGCGCTGGCGATTACCGCCTGGTCCCGATGGGTGATCGCCTGAAGCGGTACCGGGAAGGAGACCTCATGATATTGTTTAAGATAGCGGCAATCGAGTTTGAGAAAAAACTCACGGGCATCTGGCGCGATGCGCTCCGCCTCCAGCAGTGCCGCACCCTCCTCGCACAGGGCATCCACCAGCCCTTGCAAGGCAACCCAGTCGACATCGTCCAGCCGAGCGACGAAAGTGCGCACCAGGTCGTGCCTGAGATCACCGATCAGCATACCCACTGCACATAAAATAGACGATTCACGCGGTATGATCTGCAAAGGAATATCCAGCTCGTCTGCTATCAGGCAAGAGTGGATCGGCCCCGCTCCGCCCGCAACTACCAGCGGAAACTCGCGCGGATCGTAACCCCGCTTGATGGTGATCTCCCGTACTCCCTGGGCCATGTTGTTGCAGGTCACCCGGTACATTCCTGCTGCCGCCTCGACAACTGACAAGCCCAATGGCTCGCCGACCCCTTCAGCAATAGCATCGCGGGCCGCTGGCAGGTCAAGCAGCATCCTCCCGCCAGCAAAGTACTCCGGATCCAGATAACCCAGCACTAAATTCGCATCGGTCGTGGTTGGCTGACGGCCACCCTGGCCATAGGCCGCGGGGCCCGGATTAGCGCCGGCGCTTTGTGGGCCCATGCGCAGCAAGCCTCCGTGATCAATCCACCCGATAGAGCCCCCACCCGCGCCGATAGTGTGGATGCCTAGCATCGGGAGCGCGATTCGGTGACGATCTATGACCCCCTCGTTTACCATCACCGGCTCCTCGCGGACCAGAGCCGCCTCGAAACTGGTGCCCCCCATATCTATAACGATGCAGTTTTCCCAGTCGTGGGCCCCGGCATACACCAACCCAGCACCCGGGCCCGCAGCTGGACCTGATAACAAGGTCAAGGCTGGTTTCTCGCGGGCAATGTCAGGCGCCATAACACCGCCATTGGACTGCATGACCATCAACAACCCGGTAAAACCCGCTTCTGCGAGGCGCTCCTGCAAGCGATCAAGATAGCGTTCCAGGATCGGCCCAACGTAGGAGTTGAGCACAGTGGTGCTGACCCGTTCGTAGAAGCGGATTGATGGCAGCAATTTGCTGGACACACTCAGGTACACATCTGGCAGTGCCTGGCGCACCAGATCTGCAGCCTGTTCCTCATGGTGTGCATTGGCGAAGGCGTTCATGAAGCAGATTGAAACGGCTTCTACTCCCTCGGCCCTGAACAGGTCCACTGCAGCCTGGACCTCATCCAGTGATAATGCCTCAACCTCGCGACCCTCCCGGTCGAGTCGCCCACCGACTCCGATCCGACGGTAGCGGGGTACCAGAGGCACCACGTTGGTATATCGATTGTTGTACTGTTCTTCCCGAATCCCGCGACGCATCTCCAGCGCATCACGTACCCCGGCCGTCGTAATCAAACCCGAGCAAGCGCCAGTCCGTGTCAAGGTCGCGTTAGTCGTTACCGTAGTGCCATGTACGATGGCCTCGATATCGCCCGCAAATGCCTGCAGGGATCGGGAGGAATCTTCCAACCCCGCAATCTCACTGAGACCATGAAGCACTGCGATCGATGGATCCTCAGGCGTGGAAAGCACCTTATGTACGATCGGCTCTGCCCCTTTTTCAGTAACCAGGAAATCCGTAAAGGTGCCGCCCACATCAATGCCGACCTTCAAACTCATCAGAGTGGGGGCCCAGAGATAACGACAGTAAACGACTTGCTCACGGGTCGGTTACCAGTCAAGCAAGGCGGATAGTGGCCGAACCCTTGAGCAGCACTTCACCAGACTGGTTCTGTGCAATCAAATCCAGGACCACTCGATTTCCAGCGGGCGGCATTTCAAGGGATTTCACGGTGGCGCTACAGGTGACTTCATCACCGGGGAAGGCCATGCCGACGAAACGGCTGGAGAATCGCTGAATCTGCTGCTGCGGTACCCACTGAGTAAGCAGTCTGCCGAGAAACGCCATGTTCAACATGCCGTGGACGATCGAACCAGGCAGACCGCTCTCGCGGGCCACCTCATCGTCCAGGTGGATCGGATTATGATCGCCTGAGGCTCCCGCGAATAACGCCAACTGGGTGCGGCCGATCGGACCAACCGTAAGGGAGGGAATACGGTCACCAATACTGAGACTAGAATATTCCGGCTGTTCCATCACGCGTCCTTTGGATCCGGAGCGGCTTGCGGCTGACGTACAACGATCGTGGTGTCCATATCAGCAACATGCTCTGCAAGCTGATTTTCCAATCGCGTGGCGGTCACAACAAAGAGCAGCGCTCCGTTTTTTTTCTCGAAAATATCGCAGACCTGCTGCTCGCCGGTGATCGTGTCGCCCGCAAAAACCTCGGTGACGCGCACAAAACCCTGCTCCCCGTGAACGGCCCACTTCAGCTCAACACCCAGATCCTCCAGCACCAGTAGCGACTGATCGAAATCCATTGCCAGCGAGAAAGGCAGGGTGACCGGTGCCAGCAACGACCGGTACCCTGCCTTGCGTGCCGCAGCCTCATCAAAACAGGCTGGGTTGGTTTCACCGATAGTGTGGGCAAAGAACCGTACCCGCCATTTATCAACCTCTGCGACGAATGGTTCGTAGCGCTTTCCTATCAGATCACTGTGCACGTTTCCCTTACCTCCCGCTCAAGCCACCGAGGGCAGACCGGCCAGCGCCATGGCGACTTCGGATTCGTC